>JGI20214J51088_10000102_pt1 | contig 57519 bp, 52 predicted proteins | sample WetSurMetagenome_FD_51088 | JGI IMG/M metagenome (IMG submission 51088) | reverse complement strand
AAACACAAACTAAACAACTTTATGATATCAACAGGCTTGTTTGCCAATCTTTTTTAGAAGCGCTTCTTTGATTGTGGATATGACTACTGCCATGTTTTGGCGCAGGAACACGCTTCCCAACGGTCTAATAGTGCTACTTTTCCCCAGAGAAACAGCGAACACCACCCAGTTATCAGTCTCAGTGGGATTTGGGTCAAATCAAGAACCCGAAGAAATAGCCGGCGTTGCCCATTTTATAGAACACATGCTGGCCGGAGGATCAATAAAACGCATANAACTATCCCGTAGTATCGAGGATTCAGGNGGAATTCTAGATTTTTACACAGACCATGAGCAGATGATGACAACGATGGATATCTTACCTGAGAAATTAGTTGAAGCTTCACATGTCATCTCTAAATTGCTTTTTAACGGGGATTTTAAAGAACAAAACTTTAGAAAAGAACGAAAAATAATCCTCAACGAGTTATCCGAAGCCTTAGATGATCCCTCTGAAAGAATTGAAGAAATGCTACTGAAGAGCTTGTTCAAAAATCATCCAGTAAACCGGCCAGTCGGGGGTTTTCCTAAAACCGTTGAGAAATTAACCTTAGACCAATTAGTTGAGGCTCATAAAACCAACTATGTTCCACAAAACATGACCCTAATTTTAACGGGTAATTTTTCAGAAAAAACTGCTGACGTAGTTCTTAAAAACTTTGAAAACGGAACTATGAACCAGACTTTTTTGAGAAGAAAATTTCCTTTTGAAATGGCTAAACCTGAATTGCAAGTTATTGAAAAAAAACCTGGAATAGCCCAAACATACTTGAGTATTGGCGCAAGGACGGTTTTTTCCACTCATCAAGATTCGCCCAAATTGGATCTGATGAGTGCACTACTTAGCGGCGGTACAAGTTCACGGTTATTTGTGGAACTCCGAGAAAAGAACGCTTTAACCTACGATGTAAGTTGTGACCATAATAAGGGGAGTGATTTTGGTTATTTCGTTATCAGCTGTGCGATTAAAGATAAAAAATTAGGGAAAGCGGAGGACTTAATTCTTAAAGAATTAACCAAATTAAGAACAACTAAAGTGCCAATTCAGGAACTTGATCGAAACAAAAACCTGATTATGGCGGAAGTTCTTAGGGGAATGGATAATCCACATGAATGCTCAGAGATTCTTGCTTACATGGAAATGCAATTTAGAAGCGGGAGTGCATTAGTGGATTATATTAGCAAAATTAAAGCGGTTTCTTGTGAAGATATAATGGAAGCAGCTAATTGTTACCTGCAAGAAAACAGGTTGGCAACTGTTATGCTTAAGCCAACAAATAATCAATTGCCAAAAAACCCGAATAATCTGAAATTGGGTTTTAGGTGCCGGTTGGCAGAATCCTAACGGCTGTAAGGGCTGTCCAGAGATACAATTGGGAGCTAAGTCCCGTAACTTTGTTGTTCATGTTTGAGACAACAAGTTTTCAAATAGTATTATCTGCCTTAATGTTAAAGTTGATTTTGTGATATCGTGTAGCAGAGCTTATTGTCCTAAATGCGGAAAAGAGTTGTCTAAACCAGACAAAAAACTAGAGAACTCTGTTTTCTGTGTTGCACGTTTTACTTGTGACTCCTGCGGTGCTGTTTTTAACTACTCTACTGAATTTTAGCGTTTGATTTTGTGGTAGCCACTTTTCAATATTTTGGGTTCAACCAGGTTTTCTATAATTCAGCATTAATAGAACAAGCTCTTAGTATCGACTATAACAAATAACAACAATCTCCATTTAAGTAGCAGTCGCCAAATCAACTGCTTTTATATTTTGGAAACATTGTTGTGGTAAATCAGAAGGGAAACTCTTTGCAACTCGAAGAAATGAAAAAAGAAATCGAAGCCTTAGTCATAGTAAAAGGTTTTTACAATAAACCCGAGGATATTCCTAAGAAATTACTTTTTGCCTTTATAGAACTAGGCGAAGCCAGCGATGCATGGAAGAAGGGTTTGCCTGAAGAGAAAATTGCGGAGGAATTAATTGACGTTATCTTCTATGTTCTCGATGCAAGCCGATTGGCGTGTCCTAAAATGAACATGGATGAGGTTTTTAAAAAGAAGTTGGAGAAAAATCTTGGTAGACCTTTCCAATATGGTGAAGGACACCGTGGAAAACAACCTGAACAAAACAAGAATCTGTAACCAACATTTTTATTGCAAATCGCCATTTATNTTTGTTGAGCTAAAGTGGACTTTACCTGCCCAAATAATGTGATTTTCGAATGTTCCAAATGTGGTTTATGTTGCGGAGATACAAAAGAAAAAAACAGGCACGTCTTACTTTTGGAACAAGAAACAAACATAATATCAAATGAGACTTGCTTGCCTAAAGAAACTTTCACCACGCAAATTGCAGACAAAGACCCATACTGCTGTGAAATGAAGAAGAATAACGAAGGAAAATGCTTTTTCCTCAAAGACAATCAATGCGGCATTTACGAATTAAGACCTTTAATCTGCAGGTTTTATCCCTTTGAACTGAAATTTGATCCTGACAAAAACCAATATGCATTTAGCTTTACGTTTGAATGTCCTGGGATAACCAAAGGAAGGTTGGTTACGAAAAAGGATTTTGAAGATCTATTTTTGCTGGCTAAAAAAAGGTTACTTTAGAGTTGCCTCAGAATTACTGTTTGCTCAATGGTGACGCCGCAGTAATAACATTTTAGAAGTAGCGGTTCATCACTTTTAACATCGAACTTGGAGATCACAGGTTCTTCGGCGTTGCTTATGCAGCAGGGGTTTACACATCTAACTATCCCTTCAATGGAATTAGGTAGCTTAACCTCCAATTTTTCAACTACCTCATAGTTGCGAATAATGTTAATTGATGCATGCGGAGCAACCAATGCAATCCTGTTAACTTCCTGTGAGTTAAGCGCTTTGCCCTCAATCTTCACAATATCTTTAGCTCCGAAACGTCTGCTAGGAACATTGATTGCGATGGTCATTACTCTTTTTTCTTTGCCGGTTATGCCTAAAATCTTGACAACATCTAAGGCGTATCCGCCACGGATATGATCGATGACTGTGCCGTCTTTAATTTTGGAAACTCTAAGCTCCTTATCAGTCATACNGATTCTCCTCTAACAAGCTACAACATAGCAACAAATAAGATTTTACTCATAGATTGTCCACCGATTTGTTCTTTCGAACATGAAAGGTTTAGACTCGATTTTCGTCTGTTTTCTTAAGTCAGATACTTTCTAGGTTGCTTAGAAATCTTAATGCGGAGTAATCTTGTGAATCACGCTGATTACCAGTTTTCCATGAGCTGTTTTAACTAAACTCATCCTTAGATGGATTGGAACTTTATCTTTGTTTTTTCTTTCNTGAACTGTATGATGATCGATCTGNTCTGTTTTTTGCAGGTTTTCAATAAACGTTTGCTTTTCTGCCTGGGGAATCTGTAGAACCTCCAGAAAATTCATGTTTATGAATTCGTCACAAGAATAACCGAACAAATCACATGCGGCAAGGTTTGCGTAGACTAGTTCCCCATTCAAATTCGCAAGAAAAATGGCTTCGCTCAAGTTGTCTAGAATTATTGCTCTAAACAGCAACCCATCTTCAATCTTCTTACGTTCCATAATTTCTATACTNAGTTTCTGATTTGTTTGTGCATACTCTGCTGTNCGTCTAGCCACTACCTCTGCTAGCCGCTGATTGTAACTGTTTAATTCCTGCTCCAAATCTTTGTGTTTAGTTATGTTTTCAAATATTGCTACAAAATGGTCTTTTTTCGGGCAATACACAGATATGTTGAGCCAAATGCTAAGCGGTTTAAATAAAAGCTCAAAGGTCTCAGGGTTTCCGGTACGTGCGACTCTTCCATATATCTCAAAAATCTCTGGGTTTGCTTCTTTTGTTCCCGGAATAGCCTCTGAAACCCTTCTCCCAACAACAGTTTCCCGTTTTAACCCAGTTAGCCTCTCAAAGGCATCGTTAATTTCCAAATACATAAAATCTACCGGCTCATCGTTTTCGTCAAAAATCATCCTGCAATAAGCGTAGCCGTTAATCATATTTTCAAATAGGCTANGGTATTTTTCTTCGCTTAATCTGAGAGCTTGTTCAGCTTGTTTTTTTTCGTCAATGTTAACAACATAGATTCTGATTCTTGGTCCTACGGGCACATAAGAGAACTGTTGCAGATACCAATTCTCTTCAAATTTAATTTCCCGACCAAAAGAGTATTCTGNACCTATTTTATTTTTGAAAACGNAAACGACATTTTCCCAATCTTCGAAGAAAGGTTGGTTTAAACCTTCTTTTTCAAGGTTAGGAAAAACTTTTTTGGTGGCTGGATTAATGTAAGTTATTTTTCCGTTAAAGTCAACTTCGACAATGGGGTTAGGGTCAAAAGCAGTAAACGACGCCAAATGGACGTATCTTTCTTCGACTTTTTTCAGGCGAGTAACATCTTCCCCAGAAAACACCACGCCAACAAAATTGCCTCTTTCATTTTTAAGCGGCAGTTTATGCCAACTAATGATGAGTTCTTGACCGTTCTTCGTCAAAACTTGATTCTCTGAGTGCCCTCTTCGATCTGTGCCGTTTAGCATTTGACGAAAAGAAAACCTCATCTCCTCGCGGATGCTTTGAGNGATAAACATGTCAAACCAGTTCTTGCCCACAACCTCGTTTTTGGGATACTCGAGCAACTCGCAACCCTTTTGGTTTATATCAACCACTTTCTCGTCGCTTCCAACAAAAACTACAATCATTCCTTCCAAGTTAAGATCGAAGATTTCATTTTCCTTTTTTTCAGACATTAGAAATTCTCCTTTTCAACTAAACGATGACCGTCAGTAACTTCTGATAAAACAGCCGGTACATACATTCGTTCGACGTATTCTCTCATCATTCTGCAAGCGTTGAAAACAGGGTTAATGGTTTTAATTGCTTCTTTAGCAACCTGAATCCAGCGGTGCGGGATTCCTCTGCGGTCGCGATCGTAAAACAGCGGCACTATACTATTTTCCAGTAGACTATATAATGATTCAGCGTCTACCCTGTCTTCATCCTCCGGATTTTCACTCTTAGAACCGTCGATTGCCCAGCCATTCAAACCGTTATAGGCTTCATCCCACCATCCATCGCGAACACTCAGGTTGATAACTCCGTTCATTGAGGCTTTCATACCGCTTGTCCCGCAGGCTTCCTGCAAACGCCTAGGAGTGTTTAGCCAAACATCCACACCCCGAACCAAATCCCTTGCAAGATTCATATCATAATCTTCCACGAACACTATGCGCCCCTGAAACCGCTTATCCAAAGCCACATTGTAGACGCTTTTGAGAAGTTCTTTCGACGCGTAATCTGCAGGATGGGACTTGCCNCCAAAAATTATNTGAACTGGCCACAATGGATCAGTAACTATCTTCTTGAGTCGTTCGCTATCAGATAGAATCAAGTAAGGTCTCTTGTATTGGGTAAATCGACGTGTAAAAGCAATAGTTAAAGCATATGGGTCAAGCAAAGCGCCCATTGCAAGCACCTGCTGGGTGGGAACTCCATCTTTAACTAAACGTCGCTGAGCACGATCTTGAATGGAACGAATAAGCCGATCCTTCATGAGCTGATGCACTCCCCAAAACTGCTCATCTGGGACGCTGTTGGCATTTCTCCAAAACTGTTCCTCGTATTCATTTGACAACGTTACGGCATCTATTGGCGACTTGAAGAGCTCAGAGATTTCTGCGGCTCGCCAACTTGGTGAATGCACACCGTTAGTTATGCTTAAAATTGGAATTTCCTCGATGGCTTTTCCAGGGTAAAGTACACTCCACATTTTACGGGCGACTGAACCATGCAGTTTACTTACCGCGTTGGCTTGACCTGCCAACCTTAGGGCAAACGCTGTTAAACTAAATTTTTCTGGACCTAATCCTGGATAATCTCCCAGTTTTAAAAAGCTCTCTCGGTCAATTTCTATAGGATCCCAAAAGTTTTGGGAGTAACGGTCCATTAGTCGGTATGGGAAAATATGTTGCCCCGCAGCAACAGGAGTGTGAGTTGTAAAAACAGAGGTCTTTCGCACTTTTTCTAAAGCTTCATTTAGGGGTATTCCTTTGGCTCTTTCTTCTCTTAGCCGCTCCAGCATCATAAACGCTGTGTGGTCTTCGTTTGCATGCCACACACTTGGGTTTATTCGCAGCGNCCTAAGAGTTCTTACTCCACCTATACCTAACACAATAAGCTGACGCAGACGCTCCTCTTGGTCTGCCGCGTAGAGTCTAGCGGAGAGCCCCCTGTCCTCTGCACGATTGTCGCTGATGTTTGTGTCGAGCAAATACAGGTTAACACGTCCAACATGGGCCTCCCAAACTTGAACGAATATTTGACGGTCCCCAAGAGGAACAGAAATCAATGGACCGCAGCCTTTCGGCCAAGCACAAGGGGAAATAGGTGCTTCGCTAAAATCTATCTGCGTGTAAGCTTCTTCTTGCCAGCCGTCGGCGGAGACATGTTGACGGAAATATCCTTGAGGATACATGAACCCCACGGCAACCAGCGGCAATCCGATGTCCGACGATTGCTTGCAGATGTCTCCTGCAAGAACGCCTAGTCCGCCTGCGTAGATTGGAAGTGAATTGTGAATTGCATATTCAGCTGAAAAATAAGCAACTTGTCCCTCAAAATCCTCAGGGAGCTTTTTTCCACACCAGTCCTTTTTGCTTAGCATGTAGCTGTCGAATTTCTGCATTATCAAGTCATATAGTTCTAGGAACGCTGGATCTTTACCCGCAACCTCCAGCTTGTCAGGGTTGATGTCGCGGAGTTGTTTAACAGGGTTATGTCCGCTTGCTCTCCAAAGTTCATAATCAAGAGAGCGAAAAACTTGGCGCCCTCCTTCATCCCAGCTCCACCAAAGGTTATTTGCAAGCTCAGGTAACCTTCCTATCCGTTTAGGAACTAACTGAAGTATCTCTTGTCCTTTTCCAATATCCATTTAGAGGCTCCTTAATTTTAAGACTGGGTTAACTTGCTGCTCTCCATAGGGCTAACCAAAAAGTTTCAACCACAAAATTCTTAATTGAAGTGATTGTCAATAATTGTTACGCCTTTTTATTATTTAAGTTTAATACTGGAAAAAAACTTTGAATATTGACTATCGGGATAATAACAAAAATGCAAAACTATCGTTTCACATGGTATTCTTCAATTGTGTCTTTTGCTTTTTCTCTTCGTTCCTGATGGGCTTGAAGGAACGCATTGAGTTTTTCCGCAATATCTTTTTTGCATTCACCACAAAGCATTTCGCCACCGCGACATCGCCGTTCGCGTTCCGCAAGTTTGCCACTATCTTCTTCNAAGAGGAAAAAGTAGTATTGAAATATGCTACATACCNTAGGGTCGGCCCCTGTTTTGCGTTGCTCCGCGGCAGTGCCTTTCCCGCCCGTGAACGCATTCCAAATTTTCTTCTTCACAACATCCGGTTGATCCACGGTGAATATGCTGGTTTCAGGCATCGAAGCGCTCATTTTTCCGCCTGCCCCCAGTCCAGGGAGGAATCGACAGTGAATTTGGGCGGGCTTGTAGTAGCCGAGTTTTTGGGCTACGTCGCGAGTAACTCGCCAGTACGGGTCTTGATCTATGGCTGCTGGGATCAGCGCTGGAACGTTTTCACCGGTGAGTTTTTTATGGATGAAGCATGGTGCAGCTTGAATGGCCGGCCAAAAAACCCAGCCTATGTTTGTGCTGTCTTGAAAGCCAAAGCTACTTCGGGCTGTGCTATAGGTTATGCGTTTAGCAACTTCTAAGGTGATGTCGTAGAGTAAGCCGATGTCTTCAGTGTCGTAAATTATGAAGGTGTCTTCGGGTTTGAATCCTAAAGCGATGAGGTCTAGCGCGTTTTCGTATGCCCATTTGCGGGTTTGNTTGAGATTTGAGTTGTNGCTGATGAGGTATTTTTCGTCGTCGGTTAACTGAAAATAAAGGCGGGTGCCAAATTTCTGTTGAATATGAAGTGTGAATATCCATGGAACCAGATGTCCGATGTGGACGGGTCCAGATGGTCCTCTTCCTGTGTACAAAACAAATTTGATGCCCCTATCATAGAGGTTTAGTACTGTGTCGAGGTCACGATGGCTGAAGAAAATTTTTCTTTCCAACTGCAAATGCAGTTTGTGAGTGTGATTTTCAACATTTTCAAGCAACTGTGGCGTTAATGGTTGGGTGCCAAATTCCTTGATGAGTCGTTCGTAATCTACTTTTCCCTTAACTTCCCAAGGAGTGACTACCATTTCACTGTTGTTTTCTTCATTGTTTGATGTAGCCGTACTTTTCCACCAGCGCTTTAAATGAGAAACGGTGTTTTATAATATATGCTTTTTTCGGTAGATGTACTTTAGATCTTNAAGGAATTCCACTTCTCTTTTAGTGATCAAAAAATATCAACAGCCGCCCGTCTTTTCCGCAGTTTATGTGATGAGTTATTGTTGGGCGCCAAAAATGATGAACAAGTGTGAATTGATGTTTCAAAGAACAACTCTAAAGAGCTTTTGTGAATTCTCATGGTGTCAGCTAAAAAGTAAGAGTTAAGCGAATCAAGCCATGCGCTAACGGGAAAGACCTTAGAAAACATGTGGGCAACGGTCTTGTCCTTGTTCAGCTGTCTGATCCGCTTAACTTTTGTTGGCTATCCCTTGCATTCCTACTATCTGGTTACCAATTCTAAAAATATAAGAGATTGTGGTTACAATTTGTAGCCACAACCGCCACCTCGTTAGTGTTCGAAATCATGAAAGTGCAAAAGTCGAACAGTTGTTTCTTAAATCAGATTTTCAAAATATGTCTGAATCTCTGATACTTAGCTAACATCACTGTTTGGCAAAAGAACGGGATCAGTCTATTTTATTATTTGAATTAGAGCATTGTGAAAAGAACCTGGAAAATAGTTTCTTGTTTTTTTTCACGGATCTGTAGTGAGTATTATTTATTAATACGCTATACGCAATAAACTTGACACCTATGAAAGTCAAAAAACGGCCATAATACCCCTTTAGTTCTAGTGTTTATTGCAGTAACACTTTCTGCAGCAACTGCGGGTGTCCTCATTGCCCAACAGGACGTTCCAAACAGCGGAAGCGTCGGCGGAAACATAACAAGCACCGTTGACATAAAAGTGAACAACGACCCTGACGCAACCATTATCTGCACAGAAATAGACTGGGGCAACCTAAATCAGGCGACACCGCAACCAAAACAATCTACACCAAAAATATTCGAAACGTTTCTGAAACGCTAAGTATGACAACAATAAACTGGACTCCTTCAACCGCAACCCAAAGCCTTCACCTCACATGGACTCAGGAAGGCGCAGTTTTGGCTGCAGGTGAAGTCGTGCCAGCATCAATCGTTCTTAAAATTGCATCTGATACAGGTGACTTGTCAGATTTTAGTTTCAACATGGTTATCTCTGGTTCTGCTTAGCAGCTGAAAGGTTCACTCGCTTTTTATAGAGTTATAAGTTACATAGTCGCCCAATAATAGCATCCAACTTCCATTTGATTTGTGAATAATTCCGATCAATATCCAAATATTTAGCGAAGGTGTCTCCAATTGTCCCTTGCCCCGGCAAAAATTGGATTTGTTCCTCTATTTTTTTTATNTTTTTCGGTTTTTGGTTCTCGGTTTTTCTGTCTTTTGGTTCTGACGTCTATGAGCGCAGGAATTATTGCGAGGGTGTTATGATGGCGAATGCCTGAGCCAACCTTAAAGATAGCGAACTGTAAGTGTAGATTATTACCTGTCCAAAAATGTTGACAGAATTGACCAAATAGAGAAACTATAAACAATTAAGGAGCGGGACGCGTACCCAAGGTAACCGTGATTGGAACCTGTTCGCTTCCTCTAACGACGGATAAATTTAATTTGTCACCGGGCAGAGTACTTTCTTCAAGGTAGCTTGCTAAGTCATCGTTGTTCTTTATGATTTGGCTGTTCATAGCTATTATAATGTCGCCAACGTGAAGTTTCCCATCAGAGGGTCCTCCGTTTACGATTGTAACTATTTTCCAGCCGTAAGTAATGTTTGCACCAGTTTGCTTTGCTGTTGTGTAATCCATGTCTGTTCCCGTAACGCCCAAATATGAGTGTCCATGGTAGGAGCCAGTNGTCGTTAAAGCTGAGACTTCTCTCAAGATGGTGTCTGAAGGGATAGCAAAGCCCAAACCTTGGGAGTCAGAAACTATCGCTGTGGTTATGCCAACGACATTTCCCACAGCATTAAGCAATGGACCGCCTGAATTGCCAGGATTTATGGGTGTGCTAGTCTGGATGATATTGGCGATTGCGTAGCCACCAGCCGTATCCTCAGTTATTGTCCGTCCTGTCGCACTTACAACGCCTGTGGTTAATGAGCCGACAAGACCATAGGGGTTGCCTATTGCGATTACAGGTTCACCTACACCCAATGTAGAGGAGCTCACAATTGTTAAAGGTTTAAACTCAGAGGCAGGCGCATCAGAAGAAACAGAAACAACAGCTAAGTCAGAGTACGGGTCAGTTCCAAGAACGGTTGCTGAATAACCATGACCATCGGAGAAAGTAACGCTTAACTCAGTGGTTCCTTCAACTACATGGTAATTGGTTAACACAACAGTTCGACCAGTGAAACTATAAACAAACCCTGAACCCTGTACCCCCCCATTACTGGTTTGACCCTGGACTAAAACTACCGAAGCCCTTACGTTAGTGTAAATGTCCGCCAGCGATGTTCCATTTTGTAATATAGTAATAGTTTGATAAGTTGCGTTTTGGTGTCCTTCTAAGTTCGAAATTGTACTCTGCAGATTGGTAATTTGACCGTTAAGATTGGTTACTTGACGATAAGATACAAAGAAGATAAGCAATCCTCCAACGAGTAATCCCGCAACGAAGAGCAATAAGAGAATGCTAGCGGATGCTTTGGTGTAATCTTTAGACGTTACCATGCCGTTGTTCCTCGAGAGAGGATTGCCGTATAAGAAAATAAAAGTTGCTATACTCGGCGGTCAATAAGGTCCAACGCATCTGGTCCAGTCCCGACAAACATTATAGGTACGCCTGTTCTATTCTCGACTTCTTTTATGAATTCTTTAGCTTCCTTGGGCAAGTCACTATATTTTCTGGCAGACCTGCAGCTTGGGTAGATGCAATCAAGCTTTGTCATCGCAGCTTGAGTAGCCCCATTTATCCTGGCGGTTTTTTTGGCTAAATCAAAGTCGAAAGGAGCAGATCGACGGTCGCGTCCTGTTCCGGCAGCAACCTCGAACCAACCTCGCTTAAGAGCTTCTTCCTTGGTTATTTCGCCAGGCAATGGTCCAGCACCTACGCGGGTCATGAATGACTTGTAAACAATGATAACATCATCCACCCGAGTTGGCCCGACGCCCGCTTCTGAAGCGATAGCTGATGCACCTGTGTCTCTGCCTGTAACATATGGATAACCACCGCCCAAGAAAAGCGAGAGCATGAAACCCTGAGTGCCTTCAAGAAGAACCGATTTGTCAGCGTCTAAACCATCGTTAACTTCTGTTATTTGGTCTGCAAGGTAAGGTTTGAGTTCAGGTATGTTTTTGGCAAGTTTAGCTGTACGCCTCACACGTTCTTCTAATGCAGGTCCTACTCCTCGACCGGTTGTTCCTATGCCTTTATTGATTGCACTTGCTTTGTCCTGTTCGCAGTGCTTCTCCTCAATTATGGAGGCATTTTGGTCTACACCGATTCTTTCTTTGTTGATTTGAGTTAAAGCAATTTCATCGAAGAAGGTTTTTACGTAAACGTTCGCGCCTGCGGCAATCAGTAAACGGGTTTTTGGATTTATGAAAGCTGCTGGAACCATGTGTAAGGCATATTTCTTGCCTTCATACAAGATCGTGTGTGCAGCGTTTACCGAACCTGTTCGAACACAGAAATCAAGGTTATCTTTTAAAGCTAGATACGAGATTATTTTTCCTTTGCCTTCATCTCCCCAGAAGGCACCAACAATTACTGAGCAAGGCATAGCAAATTCACCTTTGCTAAGTCAGTCCAAGACTTATTTAAATCTGAGGGTTTTTTAAGGTTTAAATCTTGCTTGTTTTTTTTGTCTTCGTTTATCAGTTGAGCTAAGCGGTANGTAATGTAGGCTGAGAAGCTGTGGATCCCTTTTTTTATGGCGTATTCGTCTTTAACTTTGAGCCATTCGTTAAAAAAGTAGTTGTAAACCTCAGTCTTCACAGTGATGCTTTTGTAGCCTTTTTTGGGCGTTTGTGTTTCCCTCTCTTTAGTCATAGTAACCGAACGTACATTTATTTAAGGTTTAAGAAAGTTAGCGATGATTTACCGCTAATTATATATTACCTGAGTACTGTAAAGTACGGAAGGAGACATGGTCTTTTGCCAAGAAAAGGTTACAAATGCATAACTGTGACAGAAAATCTCCATGAAGACATCAAAAAAAGAGCAAACGAAACAAACCGAACTATGAAAGAATACGTCGAATATCTAATGGCACATGAGAAAACTTTCAAAGTAGAAAAATAACTCCTTAACCTTAAAGTCAATCTACATAATTAACGCATTGCTGAACTAGCGTTTCTTTGCGGTTCCTTTTGCACATTTATAGGCGCAAGTTTATTTCTAAAAATGAAGTTGACAGACAAAAAAGAACTATCATGCCGTCAATGTAAGCAATCCTAACCTAATACTAAACAATAATCAAGAAACAATTTAAGTACATCTTTCTAAAGCTTCAGCATCGATTATTTCAAGAAGCCTAATCACTTTTTTTCCCTTGATTTTTTTCTCCTCAAAGGTTATTGTGTTCCTTGACTGACAAATGTCATCTAGAATTATCCCTGTTTCTTCATCCAAAATAACTGGGTAAACTCTGCAACCCGCAGGCCTGTCTCCATAAACGCTGCATTTACGGTTTTTAAGGTCATAGAAGACACAATAGCCGTCGCGATTTTTTAGCACGGCGTAACCATTCTCGTCAAAATTGACGAATTGGCGTTGACTAAAACCCCTTTTCAATAGGCATTTGATGTCTTTTTTACAGAGTAGCATTTCTGTTTCTATGCAGCAAACTCCACAGTTTGAACAGTCCATAGACGGTGAATGTCTGGGCAAGTATTTGTGTTTTTATCCTTCTACATCTAGTTTATTAAGCTGAACATTTCATCAGGTTTACATTAAGCATTTCAGCCCATGCAACGCTTTTGAGTGGTACACGCGTAATTTTCTGGTTGCCTGTTAAAGAGTACTCGATTAGATTGTTGTTCTTTCCAACTCCCTTTCGGATTTTCGTTAGTTGTACGTTAATAATTACTGCTCCATCTTTTAGGTGTAAGTTAACGTTTCTTCCAATGAATGATCTTGCGCTGTTAGCGCTGAAACTCTCCATCTTTACCATTCCTCTTCTTTGTCCGCGATTTTGCTCCAGCATTGTTGACATATCGGTAGATTTTCCCCTTTTATTTGGATGTAGAGTTTTATGTTTTCGCTTTGGCAGGTATCTATCCAAGGATTTTTGCAATGTTCCATTTATTTTTCCTCACACCACCATTTTTGGTGTTTTTGCTTTTAAAGTAATTGAAGAAACTTATGTTTGGTTCTGGGGAGGGGTAAGTGAAAGTGAACTTTAGACGAAGTTTCGAATAGGTAATTTGTGAGTTAATGACTTTACAAATATTTTTGTAGTAGTAACCGCAAGCCTACTTTTTCATGTAGCTTCTTGTTCAAAATAGTCTATTTTTTTGCAATTTGGGTCTTAATTTGTTTGGCGGTCTTCCCATTCTGCATAATTCAGATCGCTTAACATTCATCATAAGTTTCACCTTTGAGTTCACATAAGGCTGAGCGTTCACAGTTGAAATTTAGTTTGTGGTTGAATACGATTTCGCAGTTACTTCAGGGATTTATTTAACAAGAAAATTGATATTGGCAACAATGATTGTTTGGGTCATCGCTTTTATTTTGACCAACTGATGTACTCGATTTTAAACCGGGTTCTTCGAATTGGGTTAGAACTCAAAGATTTGAGGTAAAATAGCTTCATTAGTGATTTTTAGTAATCCAACCGAAGGCTTATTGAATGGAGATTTTGGGTCAGTTGCACTGCCAGGGTTGACGTAGAGTATCTTTTCCTCCAAAATGATGAATGCCGCATGGGTATGCCCGCAAACAAAAACGTTAAACCCGCTCTGATGAACAATTTCTTTGCTCTTGTTTAAGCCGAAGGCAATGTCTGGATCATGCATCACACCTATTTTCCAATCAAAAACCTTCATGAAATTGAGTGTTGGAAATGCATTGTTGACTTCTAAGGCATCCATGTTGCCGTGAACAGCCAAAACAGGGGCAATTTGCTCCAACTCGTCAATCACAGCCAACTCTACCAAGTCTCCAGTGTGAATGATGTAATCTGCATTTTCGAAGATTTCAAAAACCTTCTTTGGAATTGATCGTGCCTGTTTTGGTACATGCGTGTCTGAGATTAAGCCGACTGTTTTTACGACTTTGAAGTCTGCATGTTCTATGTTTATTAAAGCTTGTCCACTGAGCATGTTCTGATTGCCTCTCAAACAGGTAAATCTTCTCAATAATTTGTCTGTTTGACAATAAATATTCAACTGTTAAAATTAGAATTAAAACGGAAAAAAGTGGTTAAGTCATGAATCTTTTGACTACCTCGTAGAAAATGCTGGTTCCGAAAACAAGGTTCTCAATGGTTATGCGTTCATCGATGCCATGCATACGCTTTTCCAATTCATCGTTGGGTTCATCTGGTCGCATGGGGTGGAAACCATAACATATGCTGCCCGTTTCTCTGAAGAAGCGCGAATCTGTACCGCCCGTTGTCAGGGTTGGTGTTACTCCACAATTTGGTTCAAACTCTTTCAAAACACCCGTTATGGCGCTGTAGAGTGGGGTTTCGGTGGTTGATTCGTTGCCGTCATGCATCTGAATAATCTCGAAACTCAACTTCTCCATACCAACATCTTTGAGTAAGCCTTTGATCATGGAAAGTGTTACCCCTACACTTTGCCCAGGTAACACTCGACAGTCGAACACCGCTTCGCACTCAGAAGGTATTATATTTTCTTTTACTCCCCCCTTAATAATGGTCGGTGTAATGGTCATTTTAGTTCGTGGTCTAATTTCTTCTGCCAAAGCCCTGTTTGTTTTTGCTAATTCGTCAAGGATTTGGTCGCTTTGTGTTGGGTTTCTAAGTAAATGTGCGATTTGCTCTTTTATTTCTAGATTGTGTTTGGCTACTTTAAATAGGAATTTTCTGAGCGTTGGCACGTATAGAGTTGGCGGTTGATAATTTTGTATCTTTTCTATGACTTTGTTCATACGTACAATTGCATTGTCAGATAGGTTTGGTGTTGAGCCATGTCCTGGGGTGCCTTTGGCTTTTATTTTGAACCAGAGAATACCTTTTTCAGCTGTCTGCACTGGGTAAATGTTGCTTTTTTTTTGGGGTATGGCTAAGCCTCCCCCCTCGTTTAGTACATACGGGCACCAAACCTTTTTCTTATGGTTTCGGAGGAGGAAGCCTGCGCCTTCTTCACCGCCTTTTTCCTCGTCGGCAGTCGATGCCAAGACAACATCCCCTTTGAGTGGGATCTTGTTTCTTTTGAGAAGCAGAAGAGTTAAAACTTCCACGGCTGTCATACCTTTCATGTCGTATGCGCCCCTGCCATAGACATAGCCGTCTTTTACTGTGCCAGNAAATGGGTCAATGCTCCATTCAACTGGGTTAGCAGATACCACGTCAAGGTGTGAAAGTAAAAGTAAGTTGGGTTTCTCACCTGAGCCCTTAAGCCGAATTATTACGTTACCTCTGTTTGGAGCTGATTCGATGATTTCGGATTTGAAGTCATCTTTGGCTACATATTCGGCTATGTAGTTAGCCGCTTTTGTTTCGTTTCCTGGCGGGTTAGTCGTGTTTATGTGTATTAAATCGCTGAGAAAACAAGTGATTTCTTTCTCTATTTCGTTTTGGATTTTTATCGGCATGTTTTGGTTCCTGCATGTTTTAAGGGGTTTTTTCTCTTAAGAGTTCCTATTATTGTCTCGTTGCTGTACTCGAAAGTTTTTCGTTTATTCAACATGATGTTTATATATGATGTCAAAAAATGCTATTGAATAACGAAAATCGGTTAAGTTGATTGTAATGAAAGAATTAAAACCAATAGATTACAAGATTCTGTTCGAGCTTATGAAAGACTCGCACCGAAGCGATAGGCAACTTGCAAAAGCCTTGGGTGTCTCTCAACCTACAGTAACCCGACGACGCGCCATGCTAGAAGAGAACTTTATCGAAGGGTACACTGTTATTCCTAAATTCGGTCAAATAGGGTTTGAAATAGCTGCAATTACATTTTTGAAGTGCAAACTAAAATATGCAACTGGCGACCAGAAAACTCAGGCATTACACAATATGAAAGAATGGTTCATCAAGCAAACCAACGTTATTATGGCTTTAGACGGTAGAGGAATGGGTTGGGATACAGTTTGCATTTCGCTTCATGAAAACTTTGAAAACTTTGCTGAGTTTATACGGTCTCTAGATTCAGAAATGTCTAATTGGGTTATTGAAAGCCAAACCTTTAACGCTGACTTGAAGGGTGGAATTGTCATCAAACCATTCCATCTCAAGTATCTGGCTTCTCTAAAACAACAATAGTTTGAACCCTAAACGGTTTTTTCTTTTTTTGTTTCTTTACAAACATTTTTTTCATGTATCTTATTATTGATTAATTGCCAACTACCAAGTTTCTAAGGCTCAAAGTCTCCATCAAAGGGTAAAAGCATATATCTGTTAACTTGTCCTTCTTATTTTTCAAATTTAAGTCTGAACTAGGCGAAAATATGGCTTTATCGGACAAAATCCAGAAACTCAAGAAAGAAAAAAAAGCTGTAATATTGGCCCATAACTATCAACGGCCAGAAATCCAAGATATCGCTGATTATGTCGGCGACAGCATCGAGCTTAGTCGGAAGGCAAATGAGGAGCAAGACGCAGAAATAATATTGTTTTCAGCTGTGGATTTCATGGCTGAATCCGCGGCGATTTTGAACCCAAATAAGAAGGTTCTACTGCCTTGTTTAGGTGCACGATGCCCCATGGCGCAGATGTTGACTGTTGATGAGATAAAACGTGCAAAAAAACAGTATCCAAAAGCTCCTGTGGTCGTGTACGTTAACACTTTGGCTTCATGCAAAGCTGAATGCGACATATGCTGCACAAGCGCCAACGCCGTAGAAGTCATAAAATCACTGGAAGCTGACACAATACTCTTTGGTCCAGACAAAAACCTAGCCGAATACGTCAGCGAAAAAACGGGCAAAAAACTCATCCCTATTCCCGCAAACGGCTTCTGCCCAACCCACCTTTTGTTCCAGCCAGAAGACGTCAAAGTATTAAAGATGCAGCATCCAGAGGCGGTAACACTTGCTCATCCTGAATGCAGCTCTGAAATGCGCAAGACCGCCGACTTCGTTGGTAGCACTTCGAAAATGTGTCGCTACGCTAAAGAATCCTCCGCTAAAGACTTCATAGTAGGCACAGAAGAAGGCATACTGCATCGCCTGCGCAAAGAAAACCCGACGAAAAACTTTTGGCTCATATACGAGGGAGCCGTCTGCCCCAACATGAAACTGACAACCCTTGACAAACTATACACTGCTTTGAAAGAGGAAAAGAATGTGGTCAAGGTTCCGGAAGCAGTGGCGAAGAAGGCGCGTGCATCGCTCGACCGTATGTTTGAAGTTTAACGATAGATTTATCTTCAATAGCTAATTCTAATTTCTGAATTGACTCTNTTTTTTANCGACACTTTCATTTAATGGAGAATCTTAAAAGAAGCAAGCGATCAAAGCGTTAACGAGCAGACGACAGAAAGAAGGCTCTTTTAGCTTATTATTAATTGGTTAGTTTTCTTTTCGTCGGTTGTGGCTAATTCTATATGTTAAAGGTCCTATTGTTTCTGCAAATTAGATTTCCAATGTGTGTATTGTTTCCAGGCAATCTATGATTTTAAAAACAATTTCAAATATGAAAATGCCACTTTTGTCCTTCTTACCAGCATCAAATACTCAACCCCCAACATGTATTAATGCAATCGCGGGAACAGATGGTATCGTTTTTACGAGCGACTTTCTGAGTATTAGCGATGATGTTAACAAATTTTTCACGGTACCACCTGACACTGGATATCGTGTTGCTGACTTTTTTAGTAAATGGATCTTCCGTTGGCGCCTTCTGCACGGTACAAACTGTCAATGGTGCAACAACAGTCTCTCCCACTTTTTCGCTTGACTCCACACCCACTCCTGCTCCTGCCCGAGCAGCCGCCTTTTCATCATTCACACGCTCACCGAAAAGATCAACCTTAAATCCATCGACTTTCCTAACTACAACTGAATCATCTTCACCGAAACCAAAACCAATCACACCCGAGTTTTCACTGTTTGCTATTCTGTTGCTTTCCATAGCGCTAATTACCCCTGCAATTGTATTCGAATAAAAAACAAAGAGAAACAAACTGCAAGTCCAACTTCATTTTTTTTAAATTTATACTGTTACGATTGTTGTTTTGAGGATTTTCACTCCTCTACGGGTCGTTAATTCGTCGCTGAGGTGGTGGATTTCTGAGGATTTGCCTTTAACTGCGATGGCTTCAAGACAATCCCGTTCGCTAACGTGGATGTGGAGGGTGGAGGTGATTATTTTTGAGTGTTCATGTTGGGTTTCGGTTAGTTCGCTTTCTAGGTTTTTTGAGTCATGATCGTAAACCATCAGAATTACGCCGGTCTGAATGGTGTCTGCTTCTTTTAGCCATTTGCGGTCGGAGACGTAGAGTCTGACTGCGTCTTGGATTGCTTTGCTTCGGCTTACGTATCCCATTTTACCTATGATTTCGTCGAAGTCTTTGAGTAGTTCTGGTGGGAAGGTCACGCCTATTCGGGTTACTTTTGACATGTTCTTTCGCTTATTGATTGTTTGTGTTTTGTACCTAAAAGCTTTTATTTCTAAAGTAACACGTTTCTTAAATAAAGTGTTACTTAGAAGCCGGTATTTTGGTAGATTAAAGCTAAGTCAAATTGTTAAGCAACGAAAAAGTAAGAATAGTCATAATATTCTCCGCCCTTAATAACCATCACCACAACTGGGTTCTCAGTGGCATTTGTCATCGGAAAACACGCAGTAGTCCCAGGAGGCTTAAGGCATCGTCCACATATCTTTGCTTTATCCACTCGGAGTCGATGCCGACCGCATTGCAACCATCGACAAACTCTATACGAAACATCAGACGCCACACCCAAATAAAATTCGAATACATCATGAGCAAAAGGACGCCAGAACAAATACGCAAAGCGGAATTTTTGAAAGGTTTTTATCAGTGATTTAGCCATCTAAGGCTAATGTCGGGCAAAGAATTTTTCACTGACCGCTACAAGCGGCTAGGCTGGAAATACCAAGATATTACTCCCNGTCAAGCCATTCGCATAAACAATTCCAATGCTAACGGAAAAAAAATTGTCCCACGTTTAGAATCCTTAGGCGTACACTTGAAAAAAATCTCCTTCCTCGAAAATGGCTATTGGGTGCTAGAGTCAAAAGTTTCCGCTGGCGCAACCGCCGAATATCTTCTCGGTATGTATTCAATTCAGGAGGCAGCCGCCCAAATCCCAGTTTCCGTCTTCTCTCAAATTAAAGGTAAAAGAGTTCTCGATGCAACCGCTGCTCCAGGCGGCAAAACCGTGCATTTGGCTGATTTGATGGAGAACACGGGTGGGATTGTTGCTTTGGATATAGATAGGTGGCGATTGAATGCGTTATGTAACCATTTAGAGCGCTGCCGCGTTAGCAACACGTTTGTTTATTTACTGGATGCGCGGCAAGCTTCATTATTAAAATTGAAGTTTGATAGAGTACTGGTGGATGCTCCTTGCTCGGGCAATTTTGCGGCTGACAAGGATTGGTTTAAAAATAGAACCCTTAAGGATGTTGTGCGTAATGCTGGTTTACAGCGGGAAATTTTGACTGAAGTCGTTGATTGCTTAAGTGAAGAGGGTGAACTGGTTTATTCCACTTGTTCGCTTGAGCCTGAAGAAGACGAATTGAACATAGATTGGGCGTTAAAAAACTTGAATATGCAAATCGAAGAAATCTATTGCACTGGCGAAAAAGGATTGACCAATATTTTCGGAAAACAGCTAGACCCATCGATTAAGAATTGCAGGCGACTATGGCCTGGAGAAACCCAAGGCTTCTTTATCTGCAAAATGAAAAAACGGAGTTCAAAATCATGAACACAAGAGTAATAACCGATTTTGCATCACAATTTGGAGTACAAATTGCATTAAACTTAGATCTGATGGCTGAAAAGACTGGGCGCTTCTATCTTGTACATCCAGCTTTGAAACCCTTGGTTCGAGAAGATTTCTTTTCGGCAGGAGTTTATTTGGGAAAAGCTAAGGAAGGCAAGTTCTTTCCAAGCTTTTATTTGCTTGGGATGCTTGCTAAAAAAGAAGCCGCCAGAATTCTCTTAGATAAGAAGTCAGCGTGGCTTTTTATCTGCGGAAGGGATATTTTAAGGCAGAGTATTGTGCGCATTCAGGGTCAAGGCAAAAAAGATACGAATACTTTGGTATTCAACGAATTTGGCGAATGTTTAGGTTTTGGCAGAATTGTTGAAAACCTGCGCGATTCCACAAATGGTAATGAAATTGTGGTTAAAAACGTGTTGGATATAGGAGATTTCCTGCGTAGAGAACGATAATGGCGAATTTTTTGGCTATTTGACTAGTTAGACAGTGTTTTTTTATCTTTTTTTACAACGTACCCAACAAATATTGTTTTGCACATTATTTCAGCATTTAGAGTGCTTTCTGAACATTTATCGATGCAATTAGAGCGATAAACTTAAATATGTTTATGTTTAATGTGGTTTCCATAACATATGGAGACTTAAAGCCAAGCCTCACAAGGAGAATATGAAAAATGAAAAATTTCAAAAACCCCGAGTGGAAAGAAGCCGTATCCAAAGTTATCCAACAAATCCAAGAGCAAGAAATAAAATTTGTTAGACTGCAATTCACCGACATTAACGGCATGCTGAAAAATATAGCTGTAAACTCAAAAAACTTGGAAAGCATTTTTGAAAACGGTCAATCCTTCGATGGGTCCTCAATTACAGGTTATCGACCAATAGAAGAATCGGACATGGTCCTGTTCCCAGACCCAACTACCTTCGCAGTTTTGCCATGGAGGCCAAAAGAGAAATCCTCCTGTAGACTTCTCTGCGACATCTACACTCCACAAAACAAACGTTTCGAAGGTGACCCACGCTATGTCCTTGAAAGAACAGTAGAGAAAGCTGCTAAAGCAGGATTTACTTTCATTTGCGCTCCGGAACTAGAGTTCTTTATTGTAAAAGAAAGCGAAAATGGCGGCTTACCAACACCCATAGACTTAGCAGGTTACTTTGATTTCCACCCAAGCGACTTAACAGACGATTTACGACGTGAAATTGCGGATACTGCTGAAGCTTTTGGCATAGAAATTGAACTCAGCCATCACGAAGTTGCGCTGGGACAGAACGAAATTGACTTCAAATACGGTGAAGCTCTTGTGACTGCTGATCGCGCAATCACTATGAAGATGTGCGGTAAAGTTGTTGCTGCACGTGCAGGCTACGTCACTACCTATATGCCTAAACCATTCCAAGGCATCAATGGCAGCGGCATGCATGTTCACCAAAGCCTATGGAACAAAGACGTAACTCAAAACATGTTCTACTCAGACGACGCCAAAAACGGTTACCTCTCAGACCTAGCCAGAAACTTCATTGGTGGACAATTAGCGCACGGACGAAAAATGGCGGCAGTCTTAGATTCATGGCCCAACAGCTACAAACGCTTAGTCCCTGGCTACGAAGCACCAGTCTACCTTGCATGGGCGCACAAAAACCGTTCACCTCTCATCCGTGTACCTAACTTTGGCGGAAGAAAAGGCGCAGCCAGATGCGAAATCCGATGCCCAGATGGTTCAGGAAACCCATACCTACAATTCGCGGTACTCTTAGCAACAGGTTTAGATGGCATAAAGAACAAGATTGACCCAGGCGACCCAGTCGAACTTAACGTTTACCATATGACCTACGAAGAACGCAAAGCGCGTGGAATCGTTTCACTACCCGAATCACTCAAAGAAGCACTCGACGAACTCGAAACCAGCGACTTAATGCGTGAAACCCTCGGGCAAACTGCGTTTGAGAACTTCCTCAAAGAGAAACGTAACGAATGGGATCTATACCGCACACAAGTAACCGAGTGGGAAGTCAACCGCTACATCAAACGACTCTAAACATTGAATAAGCCTCTTTTNANGCTCCCAAATATTATTTTCTTCTCAGTTTTTGATTTTTTCAATTAATTCATCAATTGAGATCGTGTTTTGTTGTCGGTTCACTAGATCCTTGAGTACAACTGCACTTTCTTTAATTTCTCGCTCGCCAACAATAACTGCAAAATCAACTTTTCGTTTGTCGGCGTCTTCGAGGGCTTTCGCCATCTTTCTACCCATAACCTCAAACTCCACAGTCACTCCGGCAGCACGCAGATGATGAGCGATCTTTAGTGCTTCAGACTTCATAGATTCAGTGATAGGTATAACTGCAACTTTCTTGTCCGCCTTCGCTGCAGGTGTGGTCTTCTGTGTTTGCAAGGCAATAGCAATCCTGTCGATTCCATGGGCGCAACCAATAGCTGGCGTGGGTTCCCCGCCGAAAGCTTCGATGAGTTTATCGTATCGTCCACCCCCTCCCAAAGCAATTTCGAGCCCAGGAATGTAAATCTCAAAAATCATTCCAGTATAGTATTCTAGACCTCGAGCGAAAGCAGGTTCCACTACGATGGATATGTCTGTGCTTTCAGTAACGAGTTTGAGAACTTCCGCAAGGTTTTCTACCGTCTTTTTGGCTTTTTCGTAATTTACCACGTAATTTTGGAGTTGCTCCACAGTATCGAGCCAATCGTTGCCTCTGATTTTTATCAATCCTTCTAGCATAGCGCGGCACTTTTCGGATTCCACAAGTTTGAGCGCCGCATCGTACTCTTCCTTATCCATGTGCTGCAAAATCATGTTCTGGGTTTTCTCGTCCAAGCCGTTCTGGCTGAGGATGCCGCGAATCATGCCTATGTGGCCGATTTTAAATACATAACCATGCAGACCCAAAGACTTCATCAAGTTATTCGTTATCAAAATAATTTCAGCGTCTGCCTCCGNTTTTGCTGAGCCAATAAGTTCAAAGTTTGATTGCCAAAACTCCCGGTAGCGTCCATGCTGTGGCTCATCGTAACGGTAAACAGTACCTACAGAAAACATGCGTAAGGGTTTCGGCTCATTCTTCAGAGATGTTGTGGCTAACCGGGCGATTGAGGCGGTAAACTCTGGACGTAGCGCTACTAAGCGGTCGCCGAGGTCCTTGAAAATGAACATTCGTTGCCGAATTTCCTCGCCAGTTTTAGCGCTCAGAAGTTCAAGTGGTTCAACATGGGGTGTTATGACTTCTTTGAAGCCGTAGAGCGAGGAGGTTTCTCGAGCTTTACCTATTATGTAAGTGAAAGCTTTTGCTTCTTCGCCGACTAAGTCTCTCATTCCGCGTACAGGTTGGAAAGCAGGCATTATTTGTGCTCCTAAACAAGCTAAATGGTGCAATTATTCTATTAAACTCTAGCTAACCACTAACGAACACATTTTGATCGTATTAGAATATCTGCTGAAACCTGAGGGAAGTAGATTTGTATTAAGTTTTTGTAGCGGTTGGAATTGGGACAAAACTATTTTGGATTAATTCTTATGGCGTAGAGATTATGTAAAAAAGTGTTTGAGAGGGGTGCATTTTGTTGCCTGGTTTTCTTTTTTTGCCTGATAATTCTGCTATCCTGCATTTGTCAGCAGAACGCAAATAAGGCATTCGCAAATGCATTTGGTAGAATGCTGGCTGATTCAATCTGTATTTTCTGAAAGTGTGCAAAAGAAGAAGAAGACTCGCAGCGAAATTTCTGAATAAGCTTATTTTAAGTTGCTTTCGCCTTTTAGGGCTTGGATTGTTTGCAGGTTGAGTCGGAAAAAGTCGCAATTAGTCGCAAAAAGTCGTATCTTCTTCTCCTGCATAGGAATCAATCGCAAAAAATGGGCCTTCTTCTTCTCTTGAATATGAAACACAAAAAGCGTTATTTCTTTTAGTTGAGAAAATGTTTGCAAAACGCCGCTTCACCCTCAGCTTATGGCAAAGATTGAAGATCAGCATAGAACATCACAGAACAATCATTCAATAGCTCAACGAAAAAAATAGCTCAAAGGACTTTGTCTCAAAGCCGGAGCNGTTAGATGTTTAAAACTGAGTAGAAATACTTAGGTTTGCAGGCTTCAACTTCTAATCGCATCATACCCAAATGAACCANGCCGTCTGCGCCAATTGAGTGGTTTTCTAGGTAGCGGCAGACGATTTCTTTAACAAATAAGTCCCTTAACTCAACCGGTAATCTCTCTGTATAGGGCAACCATGTCGTCCTTATCCACCCCGCCAACCCATCCTCGCCCACATGTTTCATGTCTCTAGAAAAAAGCTCCACACGCAGCGGCTTCAAACCTGCCTCAAAGAGAAACGCCCTGTACTCTTCTGCACTAAAAAATCCATAAGGAAACGCGAAGCCCACAAAATACTGTTTCCACGGATTCTCAGTTAATAAATCACTTAGAATGGAGATTATGTCTTGGGCGTTGCCTTTTCCAGCCATCTGCACGACGAATCTTCCTATAGGCTTTAAACTTCTCTTGACGCCCTCCAAAACAGATTTTTGGTCAACGATCCAGTGCAGTGCTGCATTAGAAAATATCAGGTTGAACTCTTCCTGAAAGGAAAGTTTTCGGGCATCCATCACTTGAAAATCAAGGTTAGGGTAATCTTCTTTGGGAAAATTTGTCTGGGCGAGTTTAATCATTTGGGCAGAAGAATCAACTCCGACGGCTCTGCCGTTTGGCAGGCATTTTGCGAGTTCCGCAGTGATTTTGCCGTCGCCACAACCAATATCCAGCAGTGCTTCGTTTCCTTGTAGCTTCAATTTCTGTATTAGTTCTTTTGCCCACTGGAACTGGTTCTGCGAATTCTTAGCGTAATCCTTTGCATCCCAAGCATAATTCTTAGAATTATTCATCTTGGTCTGGCTCTATTTTGTTGAAGCTTAACGGGGAAACTGAATAATGAACAACTTCGCCGCGACGGTTCATGGCAGCCAATATTAATTCTTTCTTTTGGCTTTTGCATTTGGATAGTGCAGCTGCGAGGTCGTTTACCGCGAGAGGTTTCCCTTCTTGAGTAATCATGATAAGGTAAGGTGCGGTGTCCTTGCCATAAGTTCCTCGTTCGTAGATGCGGAAGTCAATTCCGCCGCCGAATCCCTCCCTAACAACGTAGCCGCGGCTTCTTAGGTCGCGGTAAACTAGATAGTTGACCCAAGCATTGTCGTTTTGCGCTTCATAACAGTGCAGAAGGCTTTGGAAATCTATTGCTTTGCCCTTTTCGGCTTTTATTTCGAGCATGCCTTTGTCCAAAAGGTACAAAGACTCATAGAAAGTCAAGATGAAAACTTTGTTCTCTAAAGTCCCATAGCCACGAGAAGAAAGCGCATCGATGTTGCTTTGCTCGGATATGGTGACGCCTCTCTCTGCTAAGACGCCGCTTGTTCGGAATTCCACTGGGGCAGCTTTTTTGGGTTCGGTCATCAGTTGAATCAACTGTAATAGTTTCATTTTGGACTTGTTGACTCTTTAACATTATGCTTTAGCAAATACTTTTTTCAGTTCTTCATTCTTTTTCTTTTGTAACTTATCACAATGGGAAAATGGGCTATAAAAACAATTTTTTCCGTATTAATTGCTGGTTTTTTTAGTTATTCTTGTGGGTTTTTCTAAGGGATTGAGTTCGTTTTTTGGGTTGGTTTTGGAGTTGGGTTGTTTTGAGAGGTTTGTGGTTGTAGTTGTTGTCTGCAAGCCACTGCCACTTGCGGTAATCGAAGTTTTAGTCAACAAAATGGCGAGTTAACAGAATTATCCTAACTATTTTGCGAAGTGTTTCAATTGTTGAATTATCCTTTACCCTTAATTTATTCNGATAAGGGCGACATTGTTCCAATCAAAGATTATTTTGAAATTCAACTTAAAACCCAGAACTACAAGAACTTCAATATTGTTAGTAAAGCCAAATCGTGACAGAAAACTTGCTGACAAGAAGTTTTTCTATTTACTGCCGAGTAATTTTTCAATGACATACAAAATCTTTTAACCCTAATGTGATTGTTTTATAAGATTGGGCTGCATCAACCCAATGTCGATCTGGCCTAAATTGTTAGGTGTTAAGTTTGGTTTCTGAAAAAGTAACGCATTTTTATGGATGTCAGGTGGCAACCACTAATTCCGTGAAACAACATAAACTAAGGAAGCAAATAGCTTTCCTGTCAAACCAAAAGGGACGAGGCTTAGAGTTTCTCTCGCTCTACATACCCTGTGGCAAATCAATAGATGAAATAATTGAAAACATCAAAAACGAATCGGATTCTGCCTCAACGAAATACTCGAACCGAAAGGATGTTAGAAATCGCCTTCAAGAGGTCTTCAAAAATGTAGTCCAGCGCCTAAAGCTGCAAAAGGAAATTCCAGAGAATGGGTTAGCGTTATTTGTCGGTTTCTTTAGTGTTAACGATTCGAAAAACGAGGTTTTAAATGTTGAAGAACTCTTCCCACCAAAACCAATTACTACATATTATTATGAGGTTCACGACCAGTTTAAGTTAGAACCGCTAAGAGAAATGCTTAGAAATCAAAAGGTTGTGGGGTTGCTCGCCTTAGATTCAAAGGAGGCTAGTTTCGGTATCCTCAACGGTGAACGGTTTGAATTCATCGAGAATATAACGTCAGGGATCCATGGAAAATCTGGAAAGGGAGGATCAAGCCAAAGGAGATATGAAAGAGAACGCGACACCGAACTCACACACTACTTCCACAGAGTAGAAGAGCATGCAACTAAGGCATTTCTTGAAAACCATATAGTTACGGCGTTTATAGTTGGAGGACCGGGCACAACTAAAGAGGATTTCTTAAAGGGCGATTACCTTCATTACGAACTAAAGAATGCGCTTCTAAGCACTGTTGACACTCAATCCGCCGGCAGGGAAGCAGTAAAAGAGGTTCTTGATAAATCGTGTGAGGTACTGGAGAATATGTGTGCACCTGCGGAGAAGATGATTGTTCAGCGACTTCTGATATCTCTAGGCAAGGAAGATGGTTTGGCCATTTACGGCTTAAATATTGTGTTGAATGCACTTAAGACTGGTGAGGCGGAAGTTGCTTTAGCGACCGATAGCACAGATATGATTGACCTTATTGCTGTGTGCAAAAAATGCGGATTGTCAAAGTCGAAGATGGTAGATAAGAAAAAGAAACTTCAAATTGCACAGGAAATGATATCGAGTCCGTGCGAGAGATGCCGCTCGGTTGAATACGAAGTGGAGGAGAAGGACATAATCGATGTCTTAGATGATTTGGCTTCACAAACAAACGCAAGGGTTGAAGTGATTTCTACCGAGTCGGAGGAAAAAGCAAAACTCACCGCTTTGGGAGGCTTTGCCGCTCTCTTAAGATACAGACCTAAAGCTGAATGAGAAAACAAATACCTTCGTGGCGTCTTATTTGAGAGAATTTAACTCTAAAAATACGTCACGTTTTCTTAGGCTATACTTTTCCTTTTCTGAAATCCCCAAAATCCTTACTATAGATAACTCGGCTCTCGGTTATGATACCTGTGACGTATTTGAGTGGTGTTGGATCAAAGGAGGGGTTCATAACATTTACTCCGTTGGGAGCGATTTGTACGCCTCCTATGTGTGTAACTTCTTCCGGTTTCCGTTCCTCTACTTCAACGGCGGCGGCTTTGCGTGTTAAATCAAAGGTTGATTTTGGGGCAGCAACGTAGAATGGGATTTTGTGTTCATGCGCCAGAACTGCAACACTATAGGTGCCTATCTTGTTAAACACGGCATCCTGAACAATGCGGTCAGCGCCCACAATAACCAGATTAACCAACCCTTTGCTCATAACATAGCCTGCCATGTTATCAGTTATCAGAGTAACTGGGATACCTTCGCGCTTAAGTTCGTAAGCCGTAAGCCTTGCACCCTGCAGGAGCGGTCGGGTTTCATCGGCGATGACTTTGATTTTTTTGCCCTCTTCCCAAGCGGCACGGACGACACCTAAAGCTGTTCCATATTCCACTGTTGCCAGCTCACCCGCATTGCAGTGGGTCAGAATGGTGTCACCGTCTTTGATTAAAACAGAGCCATTCTTGCCAATAGCGCGGTTCTGCGCTGCATCTTCATCTGCAATTTTTTGTGCTTCCAAAATTACGGCAGCCTTCAGTTCCTCAACGCTTCCTGAAACGCTTTTGGCCTTGTTTAAGACGCGGTCTACACCCCAGAATAGGTTCACTGCGGTGGGTCTCTGGCGTTTGATGACTATTCCTGCGGTCTCCAGCTCAGCCAATAATTTTGGCGTATCCTTTTCTTTGGAGTTGTAAGCTGCAAGTGCTATACCAAAACTTGCGGCTGCACCCAGCAGCGGGGCACCTCTGACACGGAGATTTTTTATAGCTTCCGCCATTTGTTCAACTGTTTTTATTTCCAGAGTCACTTCTTGCAAGGGAAGTTTGGTTTGGTCAGGTGTTATAACGGTTCCGTTTTGCCACTTAATCATCCGCATATTCATGCCCTCTAACGTGATTGTGATACCGCTTAATACTGAGTGATTGCGTTAAAGTTTTCTATCCCTAATGTGTGAAGCGTTGAACCAAATCAAGGAGGTTGCCGTAAAGGTCTTCTAAAACGACATCTACACCCCAAGATTGTACCTCTGGTTTCCCATAGAATTTTACTCCCTTCGCCTTCAACGCCTTGTATTCTTTGCGGCAATCATCAGTTTCAAGCGTGAGGAAAACGTGGTCTCCCGCCTGTTTACCCACAACTTTGCGTTTGGGATCACTGTTAGCTACCACAAAAGTCAACTCAAGATCAGTTTGACCCTTCGGCGAAACAGTAACCCATCGCACGTTNTCNGCAANAACGAGATCTCGTCGTTTTTGAAACCCAAGTTTTTCAGTATAGAACTTTAGGGCATCATCTTGGTCTTTAACAAGNAGAGTAATGTGGCCGATTTTATTCACTGAATTCACTCAACTGGGTTAATAAAAATGAAAAAAGCGCTTAAGTTTTACTTAAGCAGAAGTATCAAATGGGGATTTTAGGTGTGTGACTACCTCGACTGGAGAGTCTTCTCCTGATTTTAGGCGTTTCTTCCATTCTTCGCCTACGGCTATGAGAGAGAAGATGCCTGAAACCTCAGCTTTCGATTTCTTTACCAAGTTAACAAGAGCTTCTTGGGTTTCACCGCTCTTAATCATGTCATCAACAACTAGGACGCTGTCGCGTTTTTTGATTGATTCCTTCGGAATATAGAGGGTCACGGTTACTCCTGAATCTCTTCCAAGGATGTATGTTTCTTCAAGGAAGGCTTTGACGCCAACTTCTTTATTGCGTTTGGCAACAATAAGGTTAACACCTAAAGAATTAGCGACCATGGTTGCTAAGGGGATACCATCGACTGCGGCAGTGAGGATTTTTGTTACGCGTTTGCCAGCGAAGTTTGCCAATGCATGGTTTGCGGCTTGCTGGAGGATGTTGTAGTCGCCGACGATTTCAGTGTTGTCAAAGTATCCTATGTCGTCGAATTTTATTCTGCTGCGAAGTTCCGCTTCTAAGCCGACGAGTTTGGTTAGGACGCGCCAGAGTTGTTTAGCTCTTGTAGTGTTTGGCAGCACATGGCCTTTTGCGTATCGACTTAGCACGGTGACGGGTAACCCGGTTTTGGAGGCTAATTCCCTGTAAGTGATGTTTCGTTTGTATTTTGCTGTTCGTAAAAGTTCGATTGTCATTAAGCGAAGTTTCAAATCTTCTGCGTGAGTGCTCATTTTTCCTTAACCCCTTTTTTACATCTATAAGTTAATTATTATATGTTATTCAGTATTGCATCTTGGCAATTTATAACTTTCCGTTAAAATTAATTTGACACCATCAAAAATTCTTTTGCCTTTAACGTTTCAACATTAACCTTTTTAGATGCAACCCTGACAGCTATACTGAAAGGGGGTACATCGATTCAGAAGATTCAGCGATTATTCATAATTGCGCTCTTCGGAGCTATAATCTTTGTTACTAACGTATTTCTGCCGCCTCCGTTAAACTACTTGATAATAGTTGTTCAAGCAGTCTTGCTGGCTTTAAGCGCGTTATTCATTCCAAAAGTTGGCGCTATGTATGTCGGCGCTGTCGGAGGGCTCTTAACTGCCTTGGTTAGCCCAGCCCTTGGGCCATTCACATTCTTCTTCGCTTTTCTCTTCGGCGTATTCGTCGATGTTTTCCTTTTCATATTCAAAATCAAAGGCTCCGCCCAAGGAGTGAATCAAAGCCGATTGATTGCCGCCATGGCTGTTAGCACCCTGCTTATTGCGGTTTCGAGCTATTCAGCCTTCGCGGTCTTCCCGCAATACATTAATGGGTTTTTATTTGTCAGTTTATTTGTTCAAAGAAGCCCGATGCTCGATGCGCTGGTACTGTTTATGGGTCCAGTGTCGGGTGCAGTGGCTGGTTATGCAGCTTCCTATCTTTGGAATAAGTACCTTCGTCATGTCAGCGTCTAAAGCTGCAATTCTTTGATTTTTTGCTCAACCAACTTGGTCGCCGTCAAATTGGAAACATAAACATATTTAACCCCGAGCAGCTCCGCAGTTTTTCGGTATTGGGTAACCAAAATTAAGTTGTGTTTGCCAGCATATTCGGCAATGTCTCTGTCTTTTGCAATTTTTAAACCAGCTTCTTCGGACGTTTATAGCTTCATAGCCTAAAGTTTCAAAGTATTCCTTTAAGCCAGCACACATTTCATCAAGGAGTATTTTGATAGCTTCTGTGTCGTAAATTTAAGTTAATTTAGCTTTTCATTATTTAGTCTATGAGGAGTATCGCGAAGGATTCTGGGTTTTTAGCAAAAGGAAAAGTAACTGAAATTCCAGCGTTAACAGCGGTTTTCTTTACGTTTACGCCAACTGCATCTTCTGACCAACGTGCTAAATTGGGGTTGCGGCAAATCCTAGTTTCGGTGTTGCATTTCTCACAGAGTTGGCAATGCCCAGAAACAAAAGAAATAGCTAGAGAATAGCCCTTATTCATGGCGGCTTTTTCCAAATCTACAACGTTCTGCAACATTTTACGTTTGTCATCTTTCCAATCCTGCCAGAACTTAGCTGCTTTCTCCTTGATTTCTTTAGATACCGTTGGGTCGGTTTCAGCTACCATAAGTTTGGCTAAAACTTCAGGTTCTGCCTGAGCGTTTGAAGTAAACTTCATGAACATGGCATAGCTGTATTCGCTCACTATTTTGCGGAATTCCTCAGCTGAAGGCGTATATGGGGGGCAGGCGAGGGTTTTGCCGTAGTGGTTGCACCCGACTTTGCATTTGAGTACCACGCGATCTTCAACGATGACTTTGTCGGTTGGAATAATTTTTGCGTCTGCTGCCCCTTTTTCAAGGGCTAATTTGACGAGGAACTGGAATTTTTCAGCGCCATTTTGGGACATATTTTTTTCACTAACCTTCTTGGGCTTCATGTTTTCTTTTGATATAAACGTTCTTTTATTAATTGCAGATTTTTAAGACCTCTCTTAATTGTTAATAACTGCATTAATGACGTCCTTCTCTGTCGTTTCAGTAATGAACTGGTATTATGATCTAACCGTGAACAATAAACGACGAAGAATCTTTCTTACTGGTTTTTTAGCCAGAAGGGTTTGTCAACAAGAAAATTAGTTAAAAACTCGGCAAAATCCCCATTATTCTCATAAGCTTCGATCACTTCGCTGTTAACTAAGACTTTGAGGTTTTTCTGGATCGATTCTGCAATCATATCTGCAACTCCTGCGGTTTTGCCGCCTCCCGCCAACTTCTTCCTTAAAAGCAAAGATGCGTCGGGGTTTTTGCGTGGCAACTCAACCAACCATCGTCCATCTTCAATATATGGGCCTGAAATAACCTGATAGTTGTTAACGTACTTGGCTAGGTATTTCTTGCATTCTGCTTCCCGTTCAAGCGGCGGACCCCAATGCTTCTTGATGTTGGGCAATAATTGCTGCTCAATTTCAAACATGAAAACGCTTTGAGTTTTTTCGTTGCTCCAGACCCCGACTTTGAGAACTTTAAAATCGTTTGTTTCAAGCAGCGTTCGTAGCGAACGTTTTGAGCGGTAAAGTTGCCCCCAGAGAACGTCGGGAACGGCATTTAACTCTCCGAGAACCAAAAACACTATGGCTGAACCGCGTTCTCCAAGTTGATGCCTTAACGCCTCAGTCGATAGAGTTTTTGATTTCGGCGGATAAAAGAAAACTTCAGCTGGCTTTTCCAAAAATGCCCTCGATGCGCCGATTAAGGTGTAGAGTTTTTGGGGCTGCACGGCTGAAGCCACGTTTCTTCCTTTGTCCACGGGGTCAACGATTACCAAAGGTTCAGGAAAGAGCAATGCAAGCTCATTTGCTCTTTCCAAATAGAAACATTCTAAGTCGAGTACGACTCGCTGATTGTAAGCTGCAAAGGCTCCCATGGTTTTGGCGAAGGAACCGTACTTCATGATAAGCAACTCGCATAGGTAACCACTGAAACCTCCGACCTTGATCTCCGCACTGTAAACGTCAACTCCTTGCATGAACTTTTTCAGTAGGCGCACTTCACCATGCATCTCTTTTGACAAGTGCTGCTGGATGTAATCCGTATGATAAGGTGTCCGGTCTGTTGCGCTTTGCCATTCACCCGGTTTAGAGTCATAACAGGGCACAATGTCTGCTCGGATACCGTCTAAGAAGATTTGGAGGTAAGGATGCTCAGCGAATCGTTCAAGCTGTTTAGCGTTTCCAGCAGCTTTTTTCGCAATTTTCAGTCCGATCTCCCCAAGATTTTTCCTCGGAATTGAAGTCGGCAAACGCATGAAAACGTCGATGTCAGGATTACCGCTAAGCCAAGTATCTTTAGCAACTGAACCTTCCACGCGAACAATAGCCGTTATGCCTTCTTGCTTGCAAGCCAACATGATTTTCTGTTCCAGTTCGCGGCNTAATGCCTCAATTTTGGCGTATTCCTCTTTTTTAGGCGTGATTTTCTTTAGAATCCGCTTAGTGAGTTGGTTTACTTCATCTTCCATGATTTATCATTTTAGGGGCAATATTCTTTGAGAGTTAAATAAGTTGGACCCTTTGGTGAGAGTTGGCTTTTTTTGAGCCTTAAACAGTCTGCTCTGATGTTGCCAAAATCGTAGTTAGCCTGCTTAGTAACGAGGTCAACTAAACGTTGCTTATTTGCACCTGACCGCACACGTGCGATGGTTAAGTGAGGACTAAACCCGTTGGGGTCTGGGGCGAAACCCAATTCGTGGATTTGTGGTTCGAGTTGCTCAAAGATGCTTTTGAGTTGTTCAGCACCATCAGTTATTCCTGCCCAAACTACACGTGGATAGTTAAGTGTTGGGAAAACCCCTAATCCAGAAAGTTGAACATTGAAGGGGCTAAACTTTATGTTTTTCATGACTACGTAAACTTTTTCGACCATTTCAGGGTTGATTCCGCCAAGAAAACGCAATGTAATGTGAATGTTTTTGGGTTCAACAAGTTTTAGGTCGGCGTTTGTTTGGATTAACATTTTTTGTGCCGCGGCAAGCCTGTTTAAAACGTTGTCATTTTTCATGTCGAAAGCGATAAAGCTTCTAATTTGTGGTTCTGGTTCTGACATTTTGGATCTTCTAGTATTTTTAACACATAACCCTCATAAATGCTTTTTAATCAAGGATGCTGCTATACAACCAAAAAAAGGGGAAGTTAACGTGAACGCTGACAAAATAGTTATTGGTTTAGCGGGGATGCCTGGGTCAGGAAAATCAGTTGTTGTTGATACTGCGCGCGAGTTAGGCTACGATGTTGTAGTTATGGGCGATGTGGTTAGGCAAGAAACCACCAAACGTGGTTTAGAGTTGACGCCGGAGAACGTTGGAAAAGTCATGCTTGAGTTGCGAGCAGAAGGTGGTAACTATGTTATTGCACAAAAATGTATCCCAAAAATTGCAGAACAAACTAGCCCTAAAGTCCTCGTTGACGGTNTAAGAAGCCTTTACGAAGNCGACATATTCAAAGAAGTTTTTTCCAAGTTCAACCTCGTAGCAGTTCATGCTTCTCCTGAAACACGTTTCAGTCGCCTATCCAACCGACACCGAAGCGACGACCCTGCAGAATGGAAAGTCTTCAACGAACGCGATACACGGGAACTAAGCGTTGGTTTAGGTAACGTTATAGCGATGGCACAGCAGATAATAGTGAATGATAATAGCTTCGAGCATGTTAAGGCTAAAGTAAAAGAATTATTTGGGAAGATTGAAGGGAAATGGTTGAAGTAACAGTTTTCGTCGAAACTGAAATATATCCGACGGAAAGCGAAGAAAACGTTAAAGCATCTGTCAGTATCTTTTTGGATAATATAGCTATAACAGTCAAACCCGCTGCCAAAGGCAGCACCTTATCTGCAATAGCGAAAGGCCAAGAATCACTCATAAAGCTCCGCAATATGCTGCGCAACGACCGAATTCGCGACGCAGCAAGGAGATTACTCTTCAAATCAATCCGCGGAAACATGATTTCCTTTTGCCTAAACAAGCAAGTGTCTTTCGCAGGGCACATTTCTTTTTCCGAGCAAACCGCAGAGTCACCGCTGGGTCCCATAAGAGTTAATATTGAAACCGACAATACTGAGCAGCTTATCGATTGGTTAGCAGAAAAAACTTAGCAGGAAGCTACATTTTGGCTGAGAGGGCATTAGTAACGAAGAGTGGTGCGGTTCTGTTAGGGGACAGTGTCGCCTGTGATGCTCACGATCCCTCCAGACCTCTCCGCGTTGTAACCCATGCCCACGCTGATCACCTCTACGGTTTACGGAGCAGCTTGAAGGGTTGCGAAAAGGTTTTAATGACAAAAGCCACCCGAGACCTCACACAAACCCTCAACGGCTCACTCAAACTCAAGGATACCCCAGTCGTAAAAACCCTCGAATACGGCAAAGTCATCAAGTATGGAGACGAAAAAATTAGCTTCTTCAAAGCAGACCACATCTTGGGTGCTTGTCAGGTTCTGGTTGAGGATGCGGGCGGCATTCGCATCGTTTGGACGGGCGATTTCAGGTTGGATGGCACGCCTGTTGTGGATTGCGATGTTCTGGTTGTTGAAGCCACGTATGGAAGTCCATCGTGTAGGCGCAATTTTAACGTGGATGTTCGTGAGCTTTTAGTTTCGATGATTGAGCAGCGTCTGCGCGGCGGCACTGTTTACGTGTTCGGTTACCATGGTAAACTCCAGGAAGTAATGAAAATCCTGCGCAACGCAGATGTCGAAGTTCCTTTTGTTATGCCCGAACGAGTTTACGAAGTGACTAAAGTCTGCGAGAAACACGGCATGAAACTGGGCTGCCTCTCCCTATCCACCGACAACGAAGGCCACGAACTCTTAGACGGCAACTTACCCTGTGTAGCGTTCTACCACATGAACCAGCGGCAGCATGTGGGACTTCGGAATGCTCGGATTTGTGTGAGTGGCTGGGAGTTCCGGAATCCCTGTCGACAAATTGGCGACCGCGAACACTTGGTTGCGCTTAGTGACCACTCGGATTTTGACGGGTTAATAGAGTACGTTAAGCAGTCGGGGGCAAAGCAGGTTATCACTGACAATTTCCGTAGTAACGGCGACGCATTAGCTAGGGAAATCAACAAGCGCTTAGGCATCGTCGCAGTTGCCATGCCCAGAACTAACGGTCAAACCACCCTTTAGGCACAACGTTTTGGATTGTGAGTTGGTTAAAGTTTAAAAGCTAAAAGCCAAACACACAACTGCAAGTGAAATATAATGGCCAAGTCATCTGTAATATCAGGCTTCTACAAGCTTCCGCCCAAAGAGCGGCTAGCAATAATCAAAGATTTTGCTAATTTAACCGAAGACGAAGTGCGTTTACTGGAGAACACTGGTTCTTTGCCTATGGATGTGGCAGACCACATGATTGAAAACGTAATCAGCGTTTTTCCCGTACCAATGGGCATCGGCGTCAACTTCCAAATAAACGGCAAAGACTACCTCATTCCTATGGCGACGGAAGAGCCAAGCGTGATTGCCGCAGCAAGCTACGCAGCCAAGATGGTGCGCGACAGCGGAGGATTTCACACCAGCAGCACCCCGCCAATCATGATTGGGCAAATCCAAATTGTCAAAATCAAAGACGCTAAAGCAGCTAAAAAGCAGGTTTTAGACGCTAAAGTGGATCTTCTGAAGAAGGCAAACGATCAGGACCCCGTTCTCAATTCGTTCGGCGGCGGAGCCAAAGACCTCGACGCCCGAGTCATCGACACAACCATGGGACAAATGCTCATCGTCCACCTTTTCGTTGACTGCCGAGACGCAATGGGCGCAAACGCCGTAAACACAATGGCAGAAGCCGTTTCCCCCATGATTGAGCAACTAACAGGCGGACACGTCTACTTGCGCATCATCAGTAACCTCGCCGTAAAACGCCTCGCAAAAGCCACCTGCACAGTTCCCAAAGAATCTGTCGGCGGAGAAGCAGTCGTTGAAGGTATCGCATACGCCTCTGCATTTGCAGCTGCAGACCCCTACCGCGCCGCAACTCACAACAAAGGTGCCATGAACGGCATAATTGCCGTTGTCTTAGCCACTGGCAACGATCACCGAGCCATCGAAGCAGGCGGCCACGCATACGCTGCATTCAAAGGTCCTTACACAACCTTATCAAAATGGGCCAAAAACGCCAATGGCGATTTGGAGGGCTCAATCGAGTTGCCCATGGCTGTGGGCTTAATTGGTGGCGCAGTAAAAACCCACCCTATCGCCAGAATCGCCATGAAAATACTCAATGTGAAATCCGCCAACGAATTCGGCGAGGTTCTTGCAGTGGTAGGTTTGGCCCAAAACTTAGCTGCCCTCCGTGCATTGTCAAGTGAAGGAATTCAGCGAGGGCATATGTCACTGCATGCCCGAAACATCGCTNTTACAGCAGGCGCCAAAGACGCCCAGATCGACTTGGTTGCGGAACGAATGGTTAAAGAACGCAAAGTCCGCGTAGACCGAGCCAAAGAAATCCTCGAAGAACTAACAAGAAAACCATAGTCTTCCCAACTTTTCCCTCGGTTGCTGACCTGCCCCTATAGGTTTCTCCACGGAACCTCTTAATAAGATCCGAGGGTAGAACGATAAAATTTTATACTTTGGCAGTGAAACTATTAGGTGAGCAGTCAGGGATTATTCCGATTCACTTTGGTTTGGTTCTGAATGTAATTGTTGTTTTGACTCTTCGTAACCCTAAAGTTTCGGTGAGAACGTTATGTAGAAAAGTTTATTCCAGTATTATTCTCGCGTCGACTGTTTTTGCACCTTTTGGGTATGCCATGACTGGGTTTAGGTCGAGTTCTTTGATTTCTGGTTGTTCCATGACGAGCCGTGAGACGTTGCAGATTATGCTGATTAATGCGTCGATATCTGCTGGTGGTGTGTTCCGATAGCCATTCAATAATGGGAACGCTTTGAGTTGTGTAATCATCTCTTTGGCATCCTCAGTGGTTAGGGGTGCAACTCGGAAGTTTACGTCTTTTAAAAGTTCCACAAATATGCCTCCTAAGCCAAACATGATGGTTTGGCCAAACTGTGAGTCTTTGATTGCTCCCACGATAACCTCGGTTGATTGGGGCGCCATCTCCTGCACCAGAACGCCGACGATTTTTGCGTCAGCCTTATACTTCTTTGCGTTTTCTATTATTGTTTTGAATGCGACTGATACTTCCGCTGCATTCTTTAAGTTAACCTTGACTCCTCCAGCCTCGGATTTGTGGATGATGTTTGGGGACACAATTTTTAAGACGATTGGGTAGCCTATTTCATCCGCGTATGCGGCGGCTTCTTTTTCAGATTTTGCTAGTTGAAATTTGTTTACTGGGATGTCGTATTCTGCACAGATGGTTTTGGCTTCGGTTTCGAGAAGCGTTTTTCTGTCTTCTTTTTTGGCTTGGTTGATGATTTTTGCGGTTTGGTTCAAGTGCTATTCTTCCTTGGCGTGTTTGTGTATTTCATGTTCTTTAGGTTTAAAAATNGTTTGTTTGTTTTTTCTCTTTTTTGGTTTTTGTATTTGTGTTGCACATATTAACACTACGGTGTAGTGAGACATAATATTTAATAGTGTATGAAACCAAAATACGAACAACGACCCACAATGCCAATACTTAACCTCAAACAAACAATCAAAGGAAAAATCTCAAAAGCAAAAACCAAACTACAACAATCGAGCAGCGCATTCAAACAACGCCTTAATACGATAAAACAGAGTTTTAAAACTTCAACTTCAAACTCAAAGGCCAAAATAAAAAATGTAAAATTCCCAAAAATCAAATTCAAAATAAACATTGGCTTCAAGAAAAGACAACTTGAAATTGAACCAACCCCCATAGCCAAAACCCTGCAAAAAGGCATAAAAATCGTCGATAAATATCCCCTGTATGAGCCATTCGCCCAAGTTGCAATTATCCAAGATCCTAAAACAGGCGAGCACAAATACATCTTAGATGAACTCCAGCTNGACCCGATGGAACGAGGAATATATACTCGTATTCTAGAAATTTTGCTCGCGGAAATTGAGTCACCCAAGGAAGAAATAACTGACCCCAGAAAGTTTTTCGCTGAAGAAGCTAAAAAAATTGTGGANAAATACAGAATCAGCTTAGGTTGGCTTCCAGATGTTTCGTGGTATAAAATTCTCTATCACGCTGAACGAGATTTGGTTGGATTTGGCAAAATTGATCCTTTGATGCGTGATCCCAACATTGAAGACATTTCTTGTGATGGAGTTCAAAAACCAGTGTACATTTGGCATCGAAACTTCGAGAGCATAGAAACCAACCTTCAATTTGAAAATGACGAAGACCTCGACAATCTTGTCGTAAAGCTTGTTCACATGGCAGGTAAACATGTCAGCAGTGCCTTTCCCATCGTGGATGCGTCCCTTCCGGGAAAACACCGACTTGCCGTGGCATATAGAAGGGAAATTACACCTTTCGGAACAGCTTTCACAATCAGAAAGTTCCGTGATGATCCTTATTCAATTATTGACTTAATCAACATTGGCACGTTTACCGAGGAAATGGCCGCTTACCTTTGGATTTGCCTTGAAAACCGCGCCTCAGTTATGGTTCTTGGGGGCACAGCCGCGGGCAAAACTACTGCTTTGAACGCTTTAGGTTGTCTCATAAGGCCTGGTAGCAAAATCATGACCATCGAAGAAACCGCCGAACTAAACCTATCCCATGAAAACTGGGTTTCACTCATTGCGCGTCAAAGTTATGGTTTAGGCGGCAGTAGCGTAGGTGAAGTTGCACTCTTTGACTTGGTGAAAACGTGCATGCGTCACCGCCCAGACTTAATGATTGTAGGTGAAGTCAGAGGCCAAGAAGCATACGTCCTATTTCAGGCTCTTGCAACAGGCCACGGTGGAATGTGTACAATGCACGCTGAAAACGTACAGTCCGCAGTCAGACGTCTCACTCAAAAACCAATGGACATTTCACCGGCATACATCCCCCTCATGAACATTGTCATGTCAGTGCAACGCGTTCATTTGGTAAAGAATGGCGAAAAGAAAGCTTACCGCCGTATCCTTGCGGTTAACGAAATTATTGACTCTGAAAAATTCGTGGAATCCTTCAAATGGGATCCTATAAAAGACCAGCAAATTACCGACATAGAACATAGCTTTCTGCTCACCAACTTTTCAGAGCGCCTCGGTATTACCAGAGAACAACTCATTGAGGAAATGCAACGGCGAAGTAACGTACTAAAGTGGATGCGTAAGCAAAAAATACGCAGCTACAAAGAAGTTGCCTCGATAATTGCAGAATATTACGCTAGACCTAAAGAATTCTACGGCAAAACAGTCGAAAGTGAGGAGGCTAAACCAGTTGCCGCTTCTAGATAAATTTGAAGCTTTGTCCTTTCGCCTCTTCGGGCGATTTGCTCCATACGTATTGAAAAATATTTTTCCTAATATCAAAAGTTCTCTGGAAAAGGGTAGGGTGAGAATTTACCCTGAAACATACATTTCTTTGATGTTCTTCGTTGTAATGTTAACTCTGCCTGTATCCGTTTTTGCTGTAGCGGTTGCTTTGACCTTTGGGTTTTTGCCGATTTTGGCTTTAGCTTTTCTGCCTCTCTTTGTTATCTGCGGTTTTCTGATTGTTCCATTGAACAATGGAAGCGATAGATCTTCGGGGTTGGAGCGCGAAATGCCTTTTGCCGCGGCATACATCAGCGTTATGTCGTCAGGAGGCATCGCACCCTACACTAGTTTTAAACGGTTAACTCAAGTGGATCTCATGCCTGCGATGAGTAAGGAAGCAAGAGATATAATAAAAGACGTAGAAATCTTTGGAATTGACCCTCTCTCTGCTCTTGATGTGGCTGCAAAAAAGACACCCCTGGACATCTTCAAAGATTTCCTAAGTGGTTATGCTTCAACAGTTATCATCGGTGGCGACATCGGGCACTACCTTGAACGGAAAGCAGAAGACATTTTCAAAACCCGTGCCCTACGTGTGAAAGCAGCTGCTGAACGTTTGGGAATGTTGCTTGAAACCTTTATCATAGTCATGGTCATGATGTCCCTTTGCTTTTACATTCTGTTCGCAGTCAACGGGATTCAAAATGGGTCAAACGCAAGCAACGACATATCACAATATTCAGGTATACTGTTGTATACTTACATTTTTACGCCCATGCTCTCGATGATGTTCATCTATTTGGCGCATAGCATGCAGCCCAAAACACCAGTATTGGATATGCGACCATACAAGGTCTTCGGCCTCACCAGTGTAATAGCAATAATCGTATTCTTGCTTCTTACCAATTTCATGGGTACTACCCAACTTCCAATATTTACACAATTGCAAGCTTTCGGAGTTGACTTGCCTGTAGCGTTGGCGGTAGCACTTTTCATCTCCGCCGCTCCCGCAGCCATAATACACATCAGATTGACAAAAACTAGAACAGGCATGGAACAGGGCGTTTCAAATTTCCTACGTGACCTCACTGAAGTACGAAAAACAGGGTTATCACCCGAAAAATGTATTGAAAGCTTATCCAAACGTGAATACGGCGTATTTAGTAAAGAACTTAGAAAAATTAGTGCCGAAATCTCCTGGGGAATTCCTGCAAAAAAAGTAATGATGGATTTTCTACATCGTACTCGCAGTTGGATGGTACAAATAGTCATGTTTCTTCTCGTTGAAACTATTGACGTGGGCGGCGGCACTGTAGCTATGATAGAATCGTTGGCGCGATTTAATAATCTAACACAGGAAGTTGAGAAAGAAAAGAAAATGTCAGTGCGCCCNTACGTGATGATGCCGTATTTAGCTTCAATTCTGCTGGTGGCAACCACCATCATGATGATGGGGTTAACCACTGGAGTAGCTGTGCCAGGCGTTGATGCAGCACCTAAAGACAATACTCTGATGCAAGTAGTATTCATCTCATCAGTTATCTTCAACAGCTACCTTATTGGCATCGTAGCAGGAAAAATCAGTGAAGAATCCGTTGGAGCAGGGTTCAAGCATGCAGCAATCCTTGTGTTAATCTCAATAGTAGCGGCCAAAATAATTCCATCGTTCGTGAAGCTTGGATAGGAAGGGAAAATATGCAAAATTATCGCACAAGTATACGCAAAGATAAGCGGGCAACAAGCCCTGCTATATCCACGGTCATCTTGACTGGTGCCGTCGTAGTCATGATTTTAGTTGCGATGACTTTCGCAAACAATACCTTGGGGCTAAAGATGGCGCAGAACGAGTATAGCACCAACAAACAATTCATGCAAACTACAGGGCAACAAATTGATGATATCGCTTGGACAGTTGGTCGTACACAAACAGTAACCTACTCAAGTAGCTATGGCAACGTAAAGTTTCAGGAAGTTGCATTAGACTACACTTTTCAGGTCCATAGCACATCACAGGGTTGGCAAACCTTGACTTTGTCTGGGGAAACAGGAATTATTCTCTACAACATGCCTGTGGGCTCATACTCATTGGGGAACAGTTACTTTGAACGTGTCCCAATAGGCTCCGACAATTCATTTCTGCAAGTTGATTCTAATGCGCCGATAAGTCAAGTTATATGTGAACAAAAACTGCCTATGAGCGACGGTAGCTACAATCGAATCGCTCTAGTTCCAACCATGAGAGCGCTTTCTTCTAACATAGGATCAACTAGTTATTTGAAGTTCTATCTTCCAAACCTCGAAAACGGCACAAACCATTACAGATCCCAATCTATCACTTTAACAGGAGAAGGAATTTCAAAAGTTACTAAAACTGGAGTTGACGAAGTTATTATCACGGTTAGTTTCCCGAAAGCCTCGCTTGGATTTGACTCTTCATTTTTCAACTTTAAGAGCACAACTATAACTCTCAACAACCTTTCAACTCCAAAGTTGCCTCCTAACTCAATTGTTGAATTTTACATTGGTAATGTAGTAGTGGCTTTAGGACAGGTGTAACTGATGGAGGTTGAATTGTGCCGTCGATAGCCATCGAATACATGATAATGGTTCCTGTCTTAATTGTGCAGATTTTCATTTTTCCCTTAACTGCCTCAGTCATAATGAACACTTGGACGGACTCCCGAATGACAATTGAACTCCAAGGAACAGCTGGGCACATAGGCAGCTCCATACAGCAACTGTACTACACCATAAACCATGAATCAATGTCAAACGGCTCTATGTCAATAACCTTGGATACGCCACCATTAATAGAAGGATACGCTTACACGACGACTCTAAGACATGTGGAGCATCTGGACACTTCATACCAGATAATGAATGTTACTCTCAAGCTTTTAGGCACTAAAGACCAAGCTTCGACGATAGTGACTCTGGGTCAAAATGTGGATTGGCAAGAAAACTTGTCGTTCCTCAGTGGATCACAGCCTATTGTCCTAAATGCCGACAAGACATCAAATTCCATCTGGTTATCACTTGGAGGTACGTAGGGCATGGCGAATGGTGCCATAGACCATATGGTTTCCTTGATAATATTCATGGTTGCCATAACCATTTTCATCGGGCTCTTCAGCCAAAACATGCAGGCGGGTGTAGCTTACGAACGCCACAATGCGCTGTCAACAAAAACGAGTGACCTCTTAGACAACATGCTCCTGAATCCGGGTATACCAAGTATTTGGGGACAAAGTGATAGTGCAATTGTAGGGTTTGGACTGCAGGATCCAGCATACGCTGAATACAAACTGAGTTCGTTTTCTTCTATGCGGCTAACTTCACAATCAAGTGTCTATTATCCCAGAACTGACACTTACTACAGTAACGTGTCTGCTGGGTTCGGAGGCTACCTACTTACGCCAACAGCAAAATGCGTGAATTACTCGGCAGTTTCCAAGATCCTTGGAGTAAACGGTACCTACGGATTCCAGTTGTCTCTGAAACCGACAATTACAGTTTCAATTCAGGAAGTTTCGATTTCACCACTCCAAATTTCAATCAATATTGACGGGACAGGTTACCCACTTGCAAATGCACCCCTTAGTTACAGCCTGCTGTTAGTTAACCAAGATGCAGCCGTCTATCCTTCATACAATATTGTAAACGGTGTTTCCTCAACTGACATGGCAGGTTCGGCACAATTGAGTTTTCCACAAGTTACCAGTCAAATTCAGTCGTATGTGCTTATAGTGTACTCTTATCTTGATGGCCTAAAGGGAGTAGGCTACTACGTTCATAGTTCACCAAATTTTACAGAGACTGTGGTTCCATTAGTCAATAGCTTTCAGGTCAACAACATCATGCTTGTACATGGGAACACAATCGGTCAACAAATCTCAGGGTACTCGCAGTTAAGTTATAACGCATCATTTTTCATTTTGGCGGAGGATTACACTCTGCGTCAGGTAGTATTAGATTCGNAGACAGCTTCTGGAGAATTAATTTCTGGTGGTGGCAATGGACAAGACTNTGCTCTGTTAACTGTTCCCAATAACAATGGGTTGTTGATTGTGGCTTGCAAAGATGTTTTAGGTCATTATGGGGTTGTTTTGATGCCTTGGGGTTTGAGCTCAATGGCTTTTCCTTTAACCTTCGGCGGAAACCCCGAGGGGCAAGAATGGGTCACAACCGACATTCGCCAAGTTACAATTGACGGCATCGCCTACCAAGCTCAACTTAGTCTTTGGAATCTGCAAGGGCAGTCAAGGAGTGGTTAAATGATTCGCACAATCGAAGTCCTTTTTGTAATCATTATTTTAGCTGGGGCAGTAATAGCCACCTCATACTTTGTTGTCTTGCCCTCGCCAAGAGAAATTTCACCTATAAACCTCAGGCGCCTCTCCTTTACAACCCTGCAGACGCTTGATTCAAACTATGACTTAAGCAAAGCTGCCTTCGATAATGACCCGGAGGTTTGGGGTGGAGTGCAAGTTGCGCTTTCGGCTTCTCTGCCGCCTAACGTAGTTTATAACTTAACAGTCTATGACGTTAGCAATAATGATGGCGAAGTTTACAATTACGTAACTTCGATATCCAATGCTGCGAGCTTAAGCACAAGCAATGATGTTTCTACTTACACAGTCGCTTCTTCAAATGTTACTTTTAACGTGACGCCAGAGAAAATTGGGGAGAGTAACGGCGGAACGCTTTACATTCTTAATTGCAGCGATGCAAACGGCTGGTGGATTACAGGCTATACTGCGCAGAGCTTAGCCCAGGACCTATACAACCTGTTATCGCCTTATTTTGTTAAAACTATAATGGTGCAAAATACTTCCCAACTTGCACAAATACTAAATGGAACCCCGTTGCAGGGAGAGATTCTTCGAAACGCTGTCGTTATAAATACGTATGGAGAAGCAGTGCCTATTCCTACTGCTTATTGCCAAGCTCCTTATTCTCAGAACTCATATGCTTATTACAGTTATTACTTAGGTCAAAGGGTAAACCTTTACAATTGGACATGGTCAAGCATTGTTGGCTATCCATTTTACTATGTTAGCAACACGGTTGCCCTCTCTGGAGGACAAAATAGTTGGGGTATTTACGGAATGCAAATGACAGGTCCAGGTGGCTCGAGAGCCTTTCTTGAGGGTATCAACAACCAAATTTATGTTTCCAACACTAATGCTGTAACTGACAGTGCAAATAGACAAGTAACGTTCACGCAAAACGTTGCAAATCTAACCAATTACTACGGAATTTATCCTTCAACGTATCAGACTTCAACTAGAGCTTTATCAAACTCAACCCTATCGAGTTATAACCTCAAAGTGGGACTTAACGTATTCAACCCTTCTAATCCCTCAAATGATTATTTGGCTGGAGCAATCTACAATCACTATGCTACAGGTTCAACAAACATTACAGGGTCTCTTTTAGCCTTAGGGTTAACCCGAACACCTGACGTTCGAGTCACAGGTTTAAGTCTTTTATCATATTATCAGCCACGACTTTATGCTTCTGAATATACAGCTCAAGGGACTTCACGATTAGTAATTTTGCAGTTAGGCATGGTGGGGACTGGTTAAATGAACAATAAAGGTCAATTTTCAATTATAGCTGCTCTGCTTGTTGCAGTCGTTCTTATTGCTTCGGTTATGACTACTTACTCCGCGATACGCTACAGCCCAGTTCAGGAGCAGCCCCAAATTTTAAGTTCAGTAGATGAAACTAATCAAGCGCTCAAGCAACTTTTAGGCTTCACAGTGGGCTACTATGGTTCAGTTTTAAAGGTTACTGGCAATGTGACTTATGCTCAGCAATTAGCTCACAACTATCTTGACAGTGGGATAGCAAATTTGGGCTCTATTAAACCAGAATGGGCCTTATCATTGAATAATACACAAGTGGAGCTTAAAGCTAACTGGTTTACCAATGATAGTTACAGCCAAGGCAGCATGAATGTTACATACGATTTGAACGGTTTAGGCATCACGGGAGTAAGTTACTCTGCTTCAAGTCGATTAGAAGTACAGGTATCAAACATTAACTCAACAACACAAGCGCAGTTTAAAATATTAACAGACAACGGTGAACCACTAATCAACCTTGGAAATAGCAACATAAAGTTTTTCCGCTATGTATTTGGTAATTTAACATGGGAATTTTCAGTTCCAACAAATATCGTTTCCCATGCTGATGGAACCTACACAGTTGACCTTCCCTCAGGAGTTCCCAGCAACGCCTATGTGGTACAAGTAGAAGATACCCGTGGGCTTTCAGTTCTGGCTGCGTCTTATAACGAATTTACTTCTACAATGGCTTGGAATAAGACTAGTTTTAAATCCGACTTGGATTACGTAGATTATTCCAACTTAAACGTTACTGGCACACATGGCAACTTTACTGCTCAACAATTTGGCCCCGACGGTATCTACGACAATTTAACTGAATCTTCATCAGGAACAACTTTGGTTTCGAGTTATCCTACTAACTACAATACCTTTGGATCAACCGCGTTGGCTAACGGATCAGTAAGCAACCTACAGATCAATGATGGGTCGTACATGAGTTTTCACTCATACCCATCCACTTTTTCTGGCTCATACAGCTTTGGATTCACTTCAAAAGGAGCTTCTTCAAGTACCTTTAATTATGTTCAGGGTTCCAGATTTACAACGGCTGCCACAGGCGGGTTAGCTTTTAACATAAGTGCAAATTTAGGTTACACTTCAACAAGCAATAACTTTGGAAACACAAATACAGGGAACTCGGGAACATCAGTTATTGACACATTAATGGGGCAGAGGTTCATAACCCCTGCTTCTCCAGTTATTGCACAAAGCATTTCTGCGTATATAGCCTGTGTAACGAGCGACAAAAACATGAAAGCAGCAATTTACGCCTCAAACGGGACCTTAATTGCAATGGCTCAAGAAAAAACAATTCCGGCAGGTGGCTCGGCGGCTTGGCAGACTTTTAACCTTGTATCTCCAACAACTCTAACTGGTTCAACCCAATATGTTTTGGTTGTTTGGTCTCAATCAGGATCTGGAACGGCAGAGCTTCGTTACAGTTCAAGTAATGGTGGTAACGGTCGCTCTATGAGCCAAACTTATGGTAACTGGCCATCACAAGCTACTTTTTCCACAAACAGCCGGCAATATTCAATTTACTGTACTTACGATAGTGCTTTCAATGCTCGAGCAGCTATTTATTCAAGCAATGGTCAAACACTAATTGGAACAACTGAGGAAAAAACGTTAGCTACGGTAAACGGTTGGGTTACATTTGACTTCATAACTAAACCAACATTGTCGGCTTCAACTAACTATGTTTTGGCAATCGAGGCCTCGGATACGAGCAACGTCAACATATATTATGACACTGGTTCCGCAGAATATTTCAGAGGTACCGCAAACTATCCAACTTGGCCAAATACTCTGTCAGACAGGTCAACTTCACAAACATTCAGTATCTATTGCAATTATTCGCAACCTAGCCAGTACAACGTGCAGGTCGAATTTACTGGAAATTCGACTGTACCTTTCCCTTGGAACCAGCTTGATTGGAAAACAGATAGTTCAGCTTCCACAAGCGGTGTAAACGCAACATTTCAACTCTTCAACTGGGTCACTGGACAATATCCTAGTACTGGAGACGGTTATATGTCGGTTGATTTAGGAGCAGGTGATCAAACAAAACAGTTGAATATTACAGCAACTAATCCAGCGAACTTTCTGAATAGCACTGGATATTGGAAAGTTATGGTTAATTCTATTAAGTCATCATCTTCACCTTTTGATCTTAACCTTGACATAGTAGAGTTCAGTCCAGATGTCACCAATTTTGCGCTTAATCTTCAGGAGATTTGGACAAACGTTAATGCCTCAAATCTTCGTCAAGATTTATGCATTAAAACAGGGTCTTTGGGTGCGGAGCCCTTGTTGGTTCAGGTGTTGCATAGCGGTTCATGGCAGAACTTAACTACTCTCGTTTCAAACTACTTCAACAATGTTTCACTTGCACCATACATAGATTCAACGAACCTTACCATTCGTTTCGTAGGAAGCAACGACTTCGCAGACCCAACGCAAGATAGCTGGAACATAGATTCAGTTTATCTGCAAGACGAACCTGACATCAACTTCCTTGTAAACCTGCAACAATCGACGTTTACGCTTGAGATTCTGCAGAATGGTACGATGCGTTGGCTTGGCCAAAACATGCAGTTAACCACCCAGACTTTGCCTATTCCTCCAATACCCGTGAAAGCAATACATGTTAATCAAACCATAAATGGAGTAAATATCGAAGTTCCATTCCAAATTGAAGATTGGGCATCTAACTATCAAATCCCCTTGGGCTTAACAAGTAACACTACTCTATTTAGCAACCGACAGATGATTGTTATTCTATTAAACAGCAGAGTTACTGATTTCACGGTTTGGTGGAACGGCAGCGACGCAGCAACCCAAACACAGCTGGCTTTTACCAACAGGTACTTCACTAACGACAATACCAATGCAGCAACGCTAACAAATGGTAATGTTACGCTCCTTTTTGGGAACTTTAACGTCAAAGCAACAGTTGCTGGGTCAGGTAATTCTAGCATGGCAACTTTTATGCGCATAAATGCGCAAAACAGCACTTATGGAGCAGGGGCAGCATATGTTATCCATCACGGCATAGTCAGAGATATTGTTCAGCAAGAATCCGAGTGGAACAACGGTNCAACCGGGTGCCCAAACCTATACGCAAACATCGTACTAACACTTCCAGCAAACTCAACCTATTACACCTACCAATTAAGAATAATGTTTATCACTTCAACCCAAGCCCGCTCTATCACAGACCTCTCCCCAATACAGCTCACATCTACTTTGCCTTTAGTGCAAACTCAAACAGAAAACTGGACCCTCGCTGGCTTACCCATTATTCAGAATGGAACAGGAACATTCCTTAACTCTACGAGCGGCGGGTGGACATCGCATCACTTTAACCAGTTTATCTCAAGCGATGGGAAGGGCGCAGGAATAATGTTTAATGACAAAGCCAACCAGAATCTATACGCGTTTGATTCATTCTCGGCCAGCACTTCCAAGGGTGCCTTGAAAGCCAGTAGTGGAGTGCTCGAATTGTTGCCTGTGAGTTCCTCTCAGGTTCAATTTAATTACGCTTACGATATTGCTTGGCACGGTGCAGTCGCTACGTTTGATGGCAACACGCCAATATGTAATTTGTATCAAGGAACAACGCCTATGGGTCTTTGGATACTGGCTGAGTATCCGCCAACTTTGACTGTTATTCCCAAATGTTAGTCCCCTAAAACTGAGGAAAAGTAGCTTGTCCGTTGGAATATTTACCGACAAAATCTTATTAGCCTAAACCACATCAATTACCCAAACAACAGCCAAGGGTGCACCACCAATCCAAACATTACAGATAATCTTGACCGCAGCAAATGTAGCTATTAGTTTACTTTTTTTAATTTATGGTTCATGGCGAGACCACAAAACAAGGGAGGTCAGCAATCGCGTTTGGGTTTTCTACGGTCCAATAGCAGTTGTCCTGTCCCTCTCTGAACTGATTCTCTTTCAACCTTCTCAGCTGCCCTTCTACGGTTTAAGTGTTGGTGTAACCGTTGGCTTTGCGTTTCTTTTATTCTATTCCGGCGGCTTCGGCGGCGCAGACTCAAAAGCCTTCATGTGCCTTGCCCTCTCATTACCTTTCGCCCCTATAGCCCTATCTATACCTATCTTAACTGAAGGTCTATCACCAATCGCACAGTACATTTATCCCATAACAGTACTAGGTAACTCAGTCTTCTTCGCTGCTGCGACCGTCATATATATGGTTCTACGCAATTTCTTTTGGCACAAAAAAAATGGTGCCATAATGTTTCCAGGGACACTTGCATCTGAATCCGCAGGAAAAAAGTTTCTTGCAATCATAACAGGTTACCATATTCCTATTGATACAATTAAGAAAAGGCATATGCTCCCAATGGAAGACCTTGAGGAGCAAAAGGAAAACTTTGGTAAGCGCAAGCTTGTGGTGTTTCCGCAGGATGATGAGGCTCAAGAAAAAGCTATTGAACGCTTATCTAACGCAGTTAAATCTGGAAAAATCGATGCAAATGTTTGGGCGACACCAGGTTTGCCTATGTTGATTTTTGTTACTTTAGGTTTGATTGTTGCCTTAACCTTCGGAGATGTTGTGTGGTTGCTCATCAGGTTTGTTTTAGGTTAAAGCCAGAAAAATTAGCAATTAACCCAGAAGGTTTTTGCTTCTTTTAGAATAAGAAATTGAAGCTGTAACCATAGATACTGAACCGAACCCAACGAATGCAAGGGCGATTCCTCTATAGGGAAAGACTAAACCTAAGCCGTTTTGATATGAATAGAAGAACATTGCTACCGCAAACAATGAAATAGCTAATAGTAGTAAGCTAACCTCAGTTTTGAACCTCATTTCTCCTTACCCCTCTTTGAGTAGTTGAATTCATACCTTAAATCAAAAGGTTATTTTAGCTTTTTGGAAATAACTCTTTAAGGAGCCTTCTCATGTCTTCAACACTATGGAAAAAAGAGCTTCAGAGCTTTCTTCAACAGCAATCTAAAGATTGCAACGTTGTAGTAATGCCTGATTTCTTCCTTGACCGACTCATAAACCTTGAATGGAATCCCGCCGAGTTTTCAGAATTGGTTGCAGATGTGGCTAAGCGAAAGGGCGGCAGTATCGACGGAATTCCCCAGACTGACTTGCGAGGAGGAAACGCTATCAACGTCGCCTCAGCTTTAACTAACTTAGGTGTCAACGTTACCCCGATCGTTTGCACAAGCCAGTTTGGGTTACAACAAATAAAATATAGTTTCCAAAATAATCCCATCGACATTTCGCATATAAAGACTCATGGCAAAGCGTCAATAACAACAGCTTTGGAATTCCAAAACAAAAACGAGAAAACTAACGTTATGCTTCGCGATTTGGGGGCATTAGCTGATTTTGGACCAGCAAACCTCGACAATGGCGATTTTGGATTGATTGAAAATGCGGATTACGTGTGCCTGTTTAATTGGGCAGGAACCTTTAGGTTTGGCACTGAACTGGCTCAGACAGTGTTTGAGTGGACAAAACGGATTGGCAAGGGGAAGACTTATTATGATACCGCTGACCCAACCCCAAATGTTAATGAAATTCCTGATTTAATGGCCAAGGTATTGAAAACTGGCAAAGTGGATATTTTGAGTTTGAATGAGAACGAGGCGTTAACGTACGCGAGTTTGTTTGATGAGAGCTTCAAGGAGAAGATAGGGGATCTTGGGTTTGCGGAGTTGGCGATGGAGGCAGCGCGAGTTTTAGCTCAGCGTTTGACCGCGAGAATTGATTTGCACACCACAGAGTTCTCCGCCACTTTGAAGGGGAAACATGAGGTGGTGGTTCCAACGTTTAAAGTTAAAGTTTTACGTGCAACTGGTGCCGGTGATGCTTGGTGCGCCGGCAACATCTTAGGGGACCACAATGGGCTGTCAGACCATTGCCGTTTGATGTTGGCTAATGCTGTTGCCGCATGCTACCTCTCCAATCCAGAAGGTGTACATCCTTCGAAGCTTGACCTAACCGGCTTCTTAGATTCGGCTTCACAAGAGTAGCTGGGAGTCCTTATTTGGTGATAAAACAAGCAACAGGATTTCAATGTCTTTCTTGAAATCTACATTTAGTTTTTAGTTCCTTGTTAAAAAATATTGACNCGTTCGNCATTGGGGCAAAACTATTTTGGGTTAATTCTTATAGCTTAGAGATTATGTAAAAAAGCGTTTCAGAAGAGTGCAGTATGTTTCATGTCTTCCTTTTTTTGCCTGGTAATTCTGCCAATCTGCCCTTGTTAGCATAACCCAAATAAGGAAATTGCAAACGCAATTGGCTAAATGCTGGCTGATTCAAGCTGTATTTTTTGAAAACTGTGCAAAAGAAGAAGAAGACTCGCAGCAAAATTTCTGAATAAGCTTGTTTTAGGTTGCTTTCGTTGTTTAGGGCTTGGATTGTTTGTAGGTTGCGGTTGTGTATGGTGCTATTTGGGTGTGTTGCGGTTGGAAACGGTTGGCAACGGCTCGGAAAGGGTAACTCTTCTTCTTCCAACATCAAAGGGTTGCTTGAGTCCAAATAACCGATCTTTCTGACTAATGCTTGTATTCGGCATTTAGCAACGAATAGTTTATTTCAATTGTCGTCTTCAATAATAGAAATAAAACACTAAGGAGAACTTCAAACTGACCAATTCAGTCGCATCGAACTTAGATATCATTTTCAGAGCTTATGATATAAGAGGAGTTTACGGCAAGAGCCTCACTCAAGAAATTGCTGGTGCCTTTGGGTCAGCTTTTTCAAGTTTTCAGGGAGAAGGAACTGAGGTTGCTGTTGGGCGCGATGTCCGATTGAGCGGCGATGCTCTTAAAGATGCGTTGATTTCAGGTTTGCTCTCCAAATGCGATGTCACCGACATTGGAATAGTTTCAACGCCCATGCTGTACTTCGCTACAAATTTCTTGAATAAGAAATCTGGCGTAATGATAACTGCTTCTCATAACCCGCCTGAGTGGAATGGATTTAAACTCTTCAAACAAAACGGCTGTATCCACGGCGAAGAAATGACGCAAATAAAGAACCTGGCAAAGACTTCGCCTACCAAACCAACCGCAAGAATTGGCAAAACAACGCAGTACACTAGAATTTTTAATGACTACGCCAATTTTATTTCTGAAAAAATCAAAGTTGAAAAAAAACTTAACGTCGTAGCTGACACGGGCAATGGTGTATGCGGTTTATTTGTTCCTTCACTCTTTAAGCAACACAAATGTAATATTCTTACTTTAAATGAAAAACCGGATGGTCGATTTCCAGCACATCTCCCTGAACCGAACGAAGAAACCTTGCAAGAACTTAAGCAAAAAGTCGTGGAAACCGGCGCAGATTTTGGAGTAGGGTACGATGGAGATGGAGATAGAGCAGTTTTTGTCGACGAAAAAGGCCGAATTTTTCCAGGCGACTTAGCTTTGATGATTTTTGCCAAACATATTCTTCAAAAACATAAAGGCGGTTCAGTAGTCTATGAATTAAGTTGCTCAATGGCTATAGAGGAATATGTTAGAAAATACGGTGGAAACCCAATTGTTGAAAGGGTCGGTCACACATACATAATGGATCGAATGATTTCAGAAAACGCTTTGTTGGGCGGAGAAAAAAGCGGTCACCTCTATTTTTCTGAGTGCAGAGGCGGAGATGACGCTATTTTTGCAAGCCTAAAAATGGCTGAAATTCTGTCCAGCACCTCCGAGAAGCTTTCAGAGATGTTTGATTCTCTGCCTAAATACCCCTCAATCGCTGAAGAAAACTTTAAGGTTCCAGACAGCCAAAAATTCGTATTGATTGAGAAGTTAAAAATCAGCTTCCAAAATCGATCTTTGATGTTTCTTGGTTATGACGGAATAAAACTCATCTATAAAGACGGCTGGATTCTCATGCGGGCATCCAACACGGAACCAGTTATAAGAATCTCAGCTGAAGCCCGAACTCAAGAAAGACTCAAAGAAATCTACGAATTTTCGAAAAACGAGCTAAAACAGGCAATGGAGGAAAGTTAGTTGCAGGCAGTATTGCTTTCGGGTGGCGCTGGAAAAAGAGTTTTTCCCTTATCAGCTAATAAGCCAAAACCAATGTTCAAGATTTTGGGGAAACCCCTTGTTGCTCATGTTATCGAAAGGATGAAGACAGCTGGACTGGACGACTTTGTTGTTGTCGTCGGACCCAATGGAGCACCTATAAAAGAGTATTTAGGGGACGGCAAAGAATTCGGTGTCCACATCACTTATGGGTTTCAAAAAGAACCTTTGGGCATGGCAAACGCGCTTGAATCTGCTAGAGATCTGCTTGAAGACAGCTTTTTCGTCGTTAACGCCGACGACATTTTTGAGGGTTCCTTGATAAAGCAGATGCTCGATTCATACAAGAAAGGCAACGCACAAATCTTACTTTCCTGCAAACCCGTTCAAGAAACCTGGAAGTTCGGGATAATCAAGAAAGAAAACGACAAAGTCACACATCTAGTTGAGAAACCTCCCAAGGGTCAGGAACCAAGTAACCTTGCAGTAATCGGCGTATACGTCTTGACCAAAAAAATTCTTGATTACTACATAAAAGTAGGACTTTCCGATCACCAATACGAAGATGCAATTCAATCTTTCATCGAAGACAAAAACGTTGTGAAAGCAGTTAGCTACGATGGATTCTTTGCAGGCTACAAATATCCTTGGGACCTTTTTGCAATAAACCAATATTTAATGAACGAATTAGTTACAAAAAAAACTGTTGAAGAAGGCGTCGAAATCGCAACAAACGCGGAAATACAAGGAAACGTCTGGATTCGCAAGGGCGCCAAAATTATGTCGGGTGCATACATAAATGGACCCGCATACATCGGACAAAACAGCATTATCGGCAACAACTGCCTAATACGAAACAGCTCTTCAATCGGCGATAATTGTATCGTTGGATTTTCCAGCGAAGTTAAACGGTCCATCATAGGTGACAACTGCTTTTTCCACATGAATTTCATTGGAGATTCAATAATCTCCGATGGATGCTTGTTCGGTGCTGGATGCACAACGGCGAACTTCAGGTTCGACGAAAAAGCGGTCAATTTAACCTTTGACACTAAAAAAGTGTCTTCAGGAGTCAACAAACTGGGCGCTATCGTAGGCGAGAACTGCAAAGTAGGCGTTAACTCTACCCTTGGACCAGGCGTTAGAATAGGTCCTCACAGTCTGGTTGGACCGGGAGTTTTTCTACAGAAAGACCTCCCGCCCGATACAGCTGCTTTTTTGACCGCCCCAAATTACGTGTGTCGTCCAAATAAGTTGGATTATTCAGATAATGCAAAACTGATCAGACCCAACGGCAACAACAAATAATCTTTAACTGAACTCGACGACAAACCTTCTAAGCAGATTGAAAGCGGTCTAAAATGTTTAGAACGCAACAAAAAAGACTTAAATTCTATTTCCAATAAATGAAGTGGACCTATAATCGCTATCTTTTTTGGTTTCTATTTAAATCAAAGATAAATTAGTTTGCCCCCAGAAAAGCTTATTACAACTTTTCACAGGACATCTCCACTCAACTCTATGAGGTCAAAAGCTTAAATGCTCTTCTCTGCAAACTGAGTTGTACTGGATTTAACCCCAAACTGTGTACGAGTCACTATGACCCATCAACCCTTTGAGGCTTTCTTTCTGAACGTTGCTTCATTACTATTTTTCTATTGTTCTCCTTCGCCTACTGGTTCCGCTCCAGTCTGTAACACTCCATAAGAAGTACCGCTACCTAAGGGAGAGCTAATGCAAGTAAATGATAGCCATATTGGTTTTTCATTTCTGAGAACGTCGATAATTTTTTGAAAGTCTTCAAGATGGTAATATAGGGTTATTATCCCATTTGGATTCGAAGGTGAGGGCAAGATTGTTCCGCTTGGATTGAAGATTAATTTTCCAACATTCTTACCTGCTGAATTCAAGTTTATTTCCGGAGGTTTGTTTGTGGGGAATGAAACAATGTATTCATTAATATTGAAATTTATACTAGGCGTAATATATCACCTTATTTATTTTTCATCGAAGTGAGTTAATAAGACTATCGACAAACGACTGCGCCATAAGGGTTAGTTTTTTCTTTTGTGTTTTATGCTACCCAACAACAGAAGCTCAAAACCGATAAAAAGGGGATTTGAAAGGTTTTTATTGATTTTATTATCCGACAACGAAGTAGTAAATTGTGTCCTACTCATGGGGCTAAGAATACTGTCTTTTAAAAAAAAAGCGACATTTGCCAGCGGGAAATTGTTGATGTTGTATTTCTGAAGATTTGCAAATGAGGTACGTCGATTTACTATTTGGCATGCGACAACTATTCCCTTAGGTCTAAGAATAAGCCAATCTCTGTTTTTTGGTCAAACTCATCAAACACTTTTCAAGTTTCCACTCCATGATTGACCTGCATTCAATGTTCCAACCAGTTAACCACCTTTTTTAGCGGAAGTGGCGGGGTATAGCTCCAATACCCAATCAGAACGTCGAGTGATCCTCCAACCATGTTTTGACTGTTATTGTTGGGAACCTTAGAAGGTCTTTACGAAGTCGCCACAGATTATTTGGAATTCGTTTCCACCCTTTCTTTCACCTCCCTTTTCTTTTTTCAGTTCAAGCAAATTGGGGAGAAGCCCTCAACGTGAATACGCAGTGAAAAAAATTATAAACAAATTCCATAATAGGAAATAACAACATTAAGAAAAATCAAGTTAGTATGGAGGTGAAACATAAGTGTTGCCAAAACCAGATTATGACAGCGGACCGCAGTTTGCAGATTCACATCCAATAACAGGTAATACTAATCCATACGCACCTAATCTTGTTCTAAAACATAACTTAGGGACTTTTGATGTATTAGTAAAGGTCGAATATATACAATCAAGACAATTACCTGAACCCAGAAGTACACCAACTTGGGGGTCGCAAGAGTGGTACTTAACTGCAAATACAATCACGTTCACCAAGAGAGCATGGAGCATTAATCCAACCACAATGCTAAGAGTAAGAATTTGGAAAATAAGTACCTAAGGATTAATAAAATCACCAAAGGAAAAAATCAAAAACTAGTCCGAGATTGTACTAATCAGAATGGGTCTTTAAAATAATTAATAGTTAGAGTTTATTTCACATCTTTTTTTGCTTATTATTAATTAATATTTTTGTTAGTTGACAATTGAATAATCGATTGCAACTTCGATGAATAGTTTTTTGTTATTCTGATTTAAGCTTGTCTTAGATATTTAAAGCTTGAAAACTTGAGAATATCATCGCAAAGATAGGACGTACACTACAACTATTTTGATACGTGTCAGAAACCCAATTTTTTGTCAATTTATCTTTTTATAGCTTGAGAACACACTCGATTTCGAGGGTTAGTATTATAGCCTACTTTGCATTTAAAATCTTTGAAATGGCTACAATCTGCACAATAAATGGGTGTTTTGTGTGTGTTAATTGAATTTGTGGGTTCCAAAGAATTGCCCAAGCTGTTTTCCCTCAAAAAATAATTGTATCCACAGATCTATAGTACTTATGAAGCGGTAATCTGAATTAAAAAAAACTAGAATGATTACAGTATAACCATTTGGTTTTGACACACTCTTTAATTTGACCATTTGAGAATC
>JGI20214J51088_10000101_pt1 | contig 57665 bp, 35 predicted proteins | sample WetSurMetagenome_FD_51088 | JGI IMG/M metagenome (IMG submission 51088) | reverse complement strand
GGCCTGATATCGATGTAATCAACAAAACAATCTGTTACTGCTCTTACCCTGATCCTGTAATTTCCAGCTGGCAACCCGGTAAGATGGGCAAATATAAAACCGCCTCCAAGTTGCGGAGATCTGTTTTCTATCGGGCAGCTTACCATTGTACTATCAGCATATTTAACGATGCACTTAATGCTGATCCCTTTATCGTCTTCCACATAGACACTCACCTTCATCTCCGGAGAAGTTACTCCGCAAATAGCAAAATAGGAACGATCGGAGACTTGAAGTTTAATATAGGGTGAGGAAATTTCCTCACCTGCTTTCATACTCAGAATGTTATTCCCGATAAAAACGTGTACTTTGGTGTCTTCAACCCTGGCGGATGGTGCCTTTGACAGATCCCAGCCGGTTAGACCCTCTTCAAAGCTTCCATTTGGAATATGTTCATAGTTGCCGTCGGCATAAGTTACAGTATATCCATTAAGATCAAGAGTAACATCCCTGCCAAGGAACAAAGTGCTTCCCTTGTCCGAAATATCATTCATAAGTATATAGGTGGCTCCCTGGATCCCATAACTGCCAGCTTCACTTACCGGGATTTCCCCTTTAACTGGTAACCTGTGCGGGCGCTGATTGTACTGACAATCTGATTCAACCGGTATTAGACAAAATGAAACCAGGCAGATAACTGCGTATATGAATCTGTTTGAAGAAATATTTAACATCCTGTTACCAGATTTACAGAAATATTTAAAACACTCTTATGATACTCGCTTAAAAATAATTTTAAACAAATATAGATAGGTTTTGCAAGAAGAAGAAATGAAATTAAATCTTAGATGAAGCAAATCATAAGAATATTATGTGTCATAACCTTTCAATCTAAATCAGATTGCTAAAAAATCAATATTTATTCATCACAATTATTCCATGCTTATTGCTAATTTATCCAAGCGCCGGATACTCTGGACCATGGACCTGACTGTATGATAGTTGATCTTCCAGGAATGCCCCATATGAGTCCAAATAGGATCTCCTCTGCGAGAGAGTAAAGGATACCACTCACCAACACTTTTATTTATCATTTTGTCAAACACAAAATGATGAACATTTTTATAGGCAATCCAATATTTTTCATCTCCAAACATTATCACAGCATCGAGCAAGCCTATCAATACCTCAGCCTGCTGCCAGAATTCCTTTTCACGGTCGTAAACGCCACCTGAGTGAGGACCCTCAACAAAAACACCTCCAAATTCATAATCGATGCCATTATTTACAGTATGATCGAAAATAATTCTTAACAGATCTGAGTAGCCGGCTTTATCAATTTTCAGGATCTCTAATGCATGAATAAGCAACCAGGCGAACTCAGCGTTATGTCCATAACAGGTATTATCTGTTGCATTACCTTTCTCTCCTTCAGCAGAAAATCTGTCCCAGCCCCAGATTATGTCGAATTTTATCTGTGGTGCTACAGTCCAGTCTTTAAAGAATTGTGGAATTCCTGTTTTGTAGACCGGATGTATAATACGCTTAATCAGAAGATCTATGTCTTCGAGTAACTTTCGCCTGTGGACCTCTTTGCCGGAACATTCATAGAGTGTTGTAAATGCTTCCATCAAATGCATATGGACATCAAGTGTTTTTCTGTCACCTCCATGGCTGCCTGGTCCGCATAGCGTCCAGTCGCGATGGAACATTTCCCAGTATCCACCATACATTGAATCCACACAATACTTTTGAATCAAATCGAATGTCTTCTCTGCATATTCAAGACCACGCGGATCACCTGTTGCCAGAGTATATTCACTCAGAGAGTAAACAGCAAAACTGTGTCCGTAAATAATCTTCTGATCGATTTTGACATTTCCTTTCCGATCCATCATCCAAAAAAAACCACCATGCTTTTTATCCCACATCCTGTTAATCAGAAAATCTGCGCCATGCCTGGCCATATCAGCATATTCCCCGTTACCATATCCTGCACGATGTGCTGAAGAAAGAGTATAAAGACAACGACTTTGAGCAATCAGTGATTTTTCATCTTCACCGCTGTCTTTGCCATCTTTGTCGAAATGTGTAATAAATCCGCCATTATTACTGTCTTTCATACGAGTTATCCAGAAAGGCAACAGTTCATTAACCAGATGGTATTCTGCCTCTTTCCTCAATTCTGAAATATCATTCTTGTTCATAATATGTAACTGATGTGAAAAAAATTCTATTTTTTTGTTAGTTCCTGATAAATAGCCAATATAAAATCGCGGTTATCGGCAGTAAGATAATCCATTTCTCCTCCCATCCTCTGGAATGTCTTGCAATAGCGCAGATAATAGGCTGGATTATCGATTGGAGGTTCACCGTTTTTTTGCCAATCCCAGTCTGATTTTGCCAGGTCCACAATTAGCATATAGTGATTGTCAATATGACTGTTTTCCTGTATCTTCAGGTTCTGGGACATTGATAATGCTTTCTCAAAAATCATTGGTGACATTACTGCTGATCCAACAGACATGTAAACACCATAATCAAGATTTTTTACACTATAAGAAAAGCTCAGAAAATCATTCAGGGCAGTTCTGCCCAATGCAGCTCCATGGTTCATAGGGTGATTATAAATAATATCATGACCTATCATGGGATGTCCTGTAAAAGGAATCCCCAGCTCATAAGCCCTGGCCTGTACAGAATATTTTTTATAAGGATGAGGAATAGTCATAAATCCTTTCTTCAGGTTAAATCTTTGAATAGCCCCAGCCAGATCAATAGCTGCAGCTGCTAAATCCGCATTAGCTTTTAGTTTTTCAACTGCCAGAGAGTGCAAAAGCGATATTTCAGGAATATACAGGCCCTGCATGGAGATCATTTTGCCAATGGATTCTCCATATCCCAAACCTTCATAAGCTCCTACAATGAGGGCCAGATTAATGTAAAAACCTGTTTCGTCCCATATTCCAAACTGTCCCTGATCTACATTATCCCTAACGTCTTCGCTTGATTTACCCTGAAATGCAAATTCCCAATCATGTATGATACCGGCACCATTTGTAGCCAGATGGGTCAGCCAGCCTCCTTCCATTAAGGCAATCAATGAAGGCCCCATGCCGTTTTTTATGGTATGAGCACCAAAAGCGAGAATTACAGATTTTTGTTTATTCCTGGCCGATCTTATATGGAAAGCTGTTTTTTCAACCAGCTTCCGGCCTGATTCTGAAAGATTATCAGGTTGTTGAGTTACACCAATATGGTCTTTCTCAATATAAATTTTATTTTTTCGCTCGCCCAATTTTTTGATGGCAAGTTGATCCCTGTCCAATTTTGGGTAAGGCATGTTTTTTTATTTAATATTCAACAAATCAAGAAGTTGTTCAGATTGAGAGAAATCTGGAACAATAATATCAGCACCGGCACGGATCAGTCGTGAACGCTTGCTTTCATTCAAACCATATCGTCTAAGCTCATTGCTGGCAATACCGATGGTAACTCCTCCCCTTTTCTTCGTTTCACGGATTTCAACAGGACCGTCGCCAAATGTGGCAACTCTTCCAGAAGCTGTCTCTCCGATTTTGTCAAGAATACGGTCAAGTACAATCTTTTTGGCTTCCTTAGATATATCTCCAACTGAACCGTAGATTCTTCCTTCAAACAGGTGATTGTATCCTAAAAAGCCGGCTTCATCCTTAACATCCGCTTCATCTGTTCCGCTGGCCAGATAAAGTTTGACTCCGGAGTCATAGAGTTTCTGAAGGAACGGAACAGCATTCTTCAACGTGAAATCTTCCCGAGACAATTCACCCCTGTTAAATTTCATTTGCCGCACTTTAACCATCTCAAGCAGTTCCTCATTGTAAATTTGTTTGTATCCAAATTCGTCCAACATCTTTTCCCGGGGCACAAAACCAAATTCGTGAATCAGATCCAGCAATCCTTTCATTTGGACAAGGGTTTGAATTCCTGTTGTCCTGTCAATGAATTCATTAACTCTTTTTTGTACTTTCTTATAAAGCGCATCATCTGCTTTGTTATAGGATTCACCAAGAATTGCTTTGATCATCATAGGAGCCATTATCAGCTCCCAGCCTTCCCTGAGAGTAGAAACGGTTCCGTCATGGTCGAAGATGGCATGGTTAACCTGTAACTTGTCCCTCCATTTATTTATGATTTCTATTTCAGTGTTATTTAAGTATTCAGCGAATCTTACACTTTCAGCAAGTCCGGGAGAGTAAATATAATCAGGATCCTGCCCTATACTGATTATCTCTTCGGGAGTGGCAGTGCCTGTCTGAAATAATTTCTGAACTGTTACACCTGCAACAAAAGTTCCTATTTTTGCAGCAATTTCCATATCATAACCAGCTGCCAGGGCTGAGGCTGCTCCTGCAAGATAACTGTCACCGGCACCCACTGTATCAACTTTAGAAAGAATCATCAACCCCATTATATCTGTTACTCCAGCTTCGTTAACTATAAGGGAACCATTACTACCGCGTGTAATAAATAGTGGCTTCTGAAACCTTTCAAATAATAACTGAGCGGCACGTCTTGCTTCAGAATACTCTACAGGTTCAGCGGTACTATTCTTCAGTTTGCATAGTATTGCTGCTTCTGAATCATTCATTTTACGATATGCACCAGTGTATTCGTCAGAATAGTTACGGCTGTCAGATATGAATATTTTGTCCGCAACTGATTGTATCAGCTTTACCAGTTTACTCCGGAAATATGGAGTATGTATGCCTGATAAAACCTGTTGATTAATTATAATCGTATCGATATCAATGACTGCAATCTCTAATTTATGGATAAGCTCATCTGCAGTTGCTTCAGAGAGAATATTGAAATTGCCAAAATCAATCCTCTCTTGTTCTTCATCACCAATAAATGGTTTCGAATAAGTGTGTGTTGACCATTGTTTTTCCTGAATAAGCATGCTATCAGTATTAATGCTGGCCGCTTGCATTAGGTTGAGCATAGCGGCCCCAAATGGATCAGATCCGACAACACCAAATGCACGAATATCTTTTACACCCAGGGCAGCCAGATTACTGGTCACATTCCCGGCACCTCCCAACGAATATTTTTGTTCCATAACCGGACGTGTCTTTTTACCGGTCTCAATAGATATTTCACTTTTCGACTCATCAATGAACCAGTATGCATCCAAACAAAAGTCGCCAAGGACAGCAATTTTTACAGAACTTATATCATTCAGAATTTTTCGAAGTTGTTCCTCTTTCATTGCTAATATTTAATCTTTTTATTAAAACGTAAATTTGACCTTTTAATACTACCGGCTACTCCTCCAGCAGGTTGACTTCCAAAACCTCGGGTGATTTATGACTGATTCTAAGTGATTTTATTTCACAAGGCCTGAAATTTCCGTGCCATTTCCGACCAATAAATCTTATATCGAGCGTGGCGAATGTTTGTATACCGGAAGTCTCAACACATCTTAGAATTATATCATCTCCATTTTCGGACTGTTTTATTGATGAAACAATAATGTTTTGTGCATCGACAGCCAGGAAAGTGTCAGATTTTGGCATCGATCCGCCGTGTATCCCCTGATAAATAACCAATGAAGGTACCATGAATTCTTCTGTAATCCTTGCAATATTACTATTCTGCCAGGTATCATTATGCGGAACAAACAACAGGCGGAATGTTTGTATTCCCTGATCCATCCAGAGATGCTCTGCCTTCATATCGAGAACCCTTGGGTTATGGTGCGCATAGACTGCAGACCGGGCAACAGATATCCTCATATCGTTTCCGGTTACATTATAGCCATATTTTGCATCATTTACAACAGTAAGTCCATAAATACTCCCGTTGTGTTTTCCGCTCAGATCAATCCACCGCTGACCCGGATCTTCATCACCATTTGTTGCACGAACGATATGTCCGTAAGGAGTTTCATATGTTGCTACCGGATTTTCCACATCAACCGGAAAAGAGAATTTCAGCATTTTAAGATGCTCATGCCAGTCGAGAGTAACTTTTGCTTCCAGTTTTCTTGAACCACTGTAGAGAATCCAGTCAATTGTAAGTTCAGAATCACCATATTTTGTTATAATGCGTGTTGTTGCCCTCAACGGACCATTTTCAACGACTTTGACTGAAGCCTCTCCAAAGTTTCCTATTTCGTTTGAGAATATTTTAATATCATGACTCCATGTATCACTTGGATCATCGATAATAACTGCCCTGCATCCTTTTTCTCCACCTGAGAACAATTCTTTTCTGTTTTCCTTGTCATAGATCCCGATTGCACCATCCTTTGAGAAATTCACTCTCAGATATTCATTTTCAAGCAGGTTCCCTTCCGCATTTACACCACTTTTTACTTGCTGATCATCAACTTCCATAAGACGAATTTGCCGATAACCCATAGGTGGGATTATCATACTAACAACAAGCTTCTTGCGGCTTCCTGCTTCAGAAGATCCTGAAGTCCATTGATGCGGAAGTGAAATGCCAATTTCGTCTTCAACACGAGACGACTTATGCATTGTCCCCCAATTTAAATCATACTCGATATTTCCATGAACCTCCCATGCATGCGGATTGAAGACGACCAGATATTGTGAAGCCGGATCTTCAGCAGCTACATGCCATTCAAGCTTCTGAACAGCCTTGTATGTTGCATGATGAGCGATATCAAGAGCATAGCCAAATCCTTCACGGGCAGTCTGGGAATGATCAAAAAGTGATGTTCCCGCAATACTATCATGAAACTGGAGGAACAATACTCTTTGCCACGCAGAGGTAAATTCTTCCTTCGGATAACTTACATTCCATTTCTTCGAACCGATTGCCGCAATTTTTTCCGCTGTAACAAGAGCTGCCTCTGCATGCCGGTTTCCTTTCTTTATCTCTGACTCAGCTGTATAACAGCCAGTTGCATGATGCTGCAGGTCATCTTTTACAACCGGAAGTTTTAGGTCCTTGTTTTCATGAATCTCCCTGAAATATTTTTCAGGAGTGCTGTAAAAAACACCCGGAGCACCTTTTTCAGATTTTAATTCCTCAATAGACCGAATATTTTCCTTTGTTGCTCCGCCACCATGATCGCCTGCACCATAGTATGCCATAAAGCTTTTCACAGGCTGATCCCTGAATTGTTCCAATACCTGTTCAATACGGTTTCTTACTGATCCGCTATCGTTATAACTTAGAGGAATACGATAGGTCAGAACCCTTGTTCCATCTGTACCTTCCCACCAAAAAAGGTCCGATGGAAGTGACTTTTCTCTGGGTGCTGGTCGCATGAATATGTAGTTCTCCATCCCCTGCGATTTGATTATCTGGGGCAATGAACTTGTATGACCAAAAGAATCAGGATTAAATGCAATGGTGGCCCGGATTCCGAGAAGTCGCTGCAGGGTCAGCTGTCCGTATAGTCCTTGTCTTACCATAGCCTCTCCTCCTGGAATATTCATATCTGGTTCAACCCACCATCCTCCGACAACATTCCAGCGACCTTCACTAATTCGCTTTTTTATTTCAACAAGCATTCCGGGATCGTTCTCTGCAACCCAATAGTAGAACTGGGCAGAACTGGTTGTAAAGCAAAAATCAGGCGTTTCATTCATACGCTCAAGAGCCGAACGGAATGTACTGAGAACAACTGAAATACCTTCCGACCAGGGCCAGAGCCACACAGGATCAATATGAGCCTGCCCTATCATGTGAAACCTGTATTGAGTCGCATCAGAAGGCCATCCTTTAGGATTTATTATATCACCCTTGATGATGTTAGTTAACGGTGCAAAGGCTATAAGTGCGGTTCCTGTTGCAGCCTTGCTGATGAAATCTCTGCGGGAAATATAACTTCTCACCTTTGAATTGTTTTTACTCTTCATGGCAATATTTCATATTAATAGGAATGTGATCTTTTACTTTCAGTAATGTTAATTCCCGAAGAAATTATTTTCTACCAGGCGGCAAAGTGTATGGTAAACTGGCAAATGCAATTCCTGAATAAATGCTGTATTTATTTCAGGCACATTGAGCAGAATATCGCAAAACATTTTCATTTTCCCGCCTGATTTACCCGTTAATGCAATAACAAACAAACCTTTAGCCTTAGCAGTGATAATGGCATCCACTATATTCTGTGAATTTCCGGAGGTACTGATAGCGATTAATACATCACCAGCCTTGCCATAACCTGTTACCTGCTGTGCAAAAATCAGATCAGCATCCATATCATTTGCGACAGCCGTAATCAAAGCACTATTGGATGTAAGCGAGATAGCTGGTAAACCCTGCTGCAATTTTCCAGCAAGATATATTCCCCTCTCTTCTCCAATGTCAGACAACTTCTTTTTCAAGGATTCCCCGACAGGACGTTTATGTTCAAAGCCTTTCATCAACTCACCTACAATGTGGCTGGAATCGGAACTGCTTCCACCATTTCCGCACACTAATACCTTCCCCCCATTTAAATAACATTTTATAAGACAATCCGCCGCCTTTTGAATTTCTTCTTTAAGAGATTCAAGTTGCGGATGTCTGCAAATTAAATCTTCCAATAAATTGATGTTTTCCACTGTTTACTTTTTAAAATTTGTCTTCATAAATGGCGACACATAAAGCGGCATAATCTCCTATTGAATCTCCTAATTCGGCAGGTTTTATTTTGCATACTGCCAGGGCAGAAGGAATTGCCTCTTGTTGTAAAACTCTGTCTATTATTGGTTTAAAAAGCAGTTCATTACGTGAGTAAATACTGCCAATGACAATACATTCCGGATTCAGTATATCAATCAATATTGCCAGTCCCTTTCCAAGATATTCTGCTGATATCCTTATTATCTCAATGGCTACGGGATCACCTTTCTGTGCTGCCAGTGCCACTGTTTTTGCATCGATTTCACCAGCCATTTCATAATCAGGACAAAAACCAACCACCTGATTGTTTTTAAGTTTTTCTGTAACAATCGATCTTGCCAGCTGAGCAATTCCCCCGCCGCTGCAAAAGCCCTCAAAGGAACCAGCTTTTCCAAATCCAACAGGTCCGGTTTTTTCCAGTCTGATATGTCCGACTTCCCCTCCCAAATCATTTGTACCGCTATATAACTTCCCGTTTAAAATCAGTCCTGAACCCATTCCTGTTCCGAAAGTGAGAAAAATCATATTGGAAGTTCCTTTCCCTGCTCCCATCAGCCATTCTGCAAGTGCGCATGCATTAGCATCATTCTGTATTACCGTTTCAACACCGAATTCATCACTAAAGATTCTGGTGATTGGTACATTATCCCATCCGGGCAAATTAGGTGGCGAATAAATAATTCCTGTTTTTGAATCAAGAGGGCCTCCACAGCTAATCCCGATCCGTTTTAAACTGTATCCGGAATATTCGGCCAGTAATATCTTAATATGTCTCTGGAATTCAGCCAGAATAGTACGATAACCCCGCCGTGTAAGTGTATCGAATGTAATTTTTTTCCTAATAGAAAAAGAGGCATCTCCGATTACCACACTGCACTTGGTTCCGCCAATATCCAGGCCCAAATAAAGTTCCTCCGGGATCTGATTGTAAACAGCCATATAAGCTTATAAAATTAATTATTAACCGATGTTTCTAAGATATAAATAATTTTTGACCTGAAAGGTTTTCTACCAAACTAATCAGCCTTCAAAATATTCATTCTGAATGAATAATACCGAGGTAGCGAGCCATCCAGTAAGGCCAGAGCCAGAAAACCGGTTCCCTTACCTGATGAGGATCTCCCTGCACCGCTGCCCAGGGATTCTTATCCCATCTAACTGTTGACCGTTCACTTGCAGGTGGCAGTTCTGATATCTGAACCTCTTCCAGAATCGGGCTTCTGACCAGCTGAACATCCTCACGTAAAGTGTGATCAATTGGCCAGTCAACAAGATCAAGTGGAGCATCCTTCAGAAAATCAATAGTCTGACGTACATTGACTCTTTTACCTGTAGCCAGAGCATAAGTCAGATTGTTTATAAGGTTCTCACCGGCTTGCTGATTAAACATCCATTCATCAATCAGTTTAGAATAAAACTTATGGAGCACCGGATCCTTTTCGTATTTAAGCAAAATGGGGAAAAGATAACCTTCCATTGTACGGTCAAAATAAATTTGCCATGCGGGATTTTTGGAATTTAAGTGTGATGCATTTTCCAGGTACCCTTCACTGTCAATCAAACGCCGATATTCTTTCTCATATCTTTCTTCACCGGTAATATGACCGGCAAATTTAAGATAGGCAAGAAGTTCCAGCGAGTTGAGACTTTTTTCAGAAGCCCAGTCAGGGTCATTATTTAACTGGTCGGGAGACCATACCGACCACCGTGTATGGGTTCCGTCAATATCTATAAGGTTATAGTTCGTCATTATCAGATGGTCAATTATTTTCTTAACATGATCACGGATCAGTATTTTTTCTTCTATCCCTGCAGCAAATTCATAATAGAAAAAATAGCCCATCATATGACCATCCATTTCATCACTGCTTGTGTCTCCTTTCCACAACCATTTTCCATCTGCAGATTTTCGCCATCTGTTTTCAACCGGTTTAAAGCGCGGATCTTTAACAAGTTCCTCCGCAAGTTCTTTTTTAGTATATGTTCTGTTTGGATCGTTCACTTCAGTCCAGTCAGAAGGGACAATTGAGCGAGCAAAAAAACCTTCAGTTCCGGTTACCTCATGCAAAAACTTCAGAAAATCAAAGGCCTTTCGTGCTTTGATCCTGGCATCTTCATCTTTGGTTACGGCATACCTGAAACTCTCCATTGCCAGATAGCCACCTGTATATTCCCCGTCGTTATCATCATCCGAATTCCGCCAGGAAGCTGTATCCCCGGGAATTTTTAATCGCAGTATTCCACACGTCCAGGGTTCACGGATATGTTTTCTCATTAACTGATTATAATAATCCGTTTCTTTATCTTTCAGTGCCATTGAACGCTTCTTAATTGCACTAACTCCGTTTGCAGTAGCAATCCAGGCATTTCCGTCGGTATCAAAAGCAATGTCAGTTACTTTGTTATCGGTCAGCCATCGTTTACTAAAACGAAGCGAGTGTGAGCCATCTTTTGTATAGCGAACCACTCCTACATCAGTCCCAATCCACATTATTCCATCGGGCGATTGAGCTATGCAATTGACTGATACAGAAGGCATTCCTTCTTTTGGAGTAAGATTTCTGACCAGGTGTTCACCCTCTCTTATAGAAATGCCACCCATCACACCTGCCCATAGCCTTCCGCCAGGGTCAAAAGATATTGCCCTGACATAGCAGCTGATCAGCTCAGTCACATCCTGGAAGAGTGTGGTTTTACCATCTTTACAAAGATATAGTCCGGCATCAGTTGCAACCCACAAATTGCCATCCTCATCAGTCATTGCATCACGAACTGTTCTTGCAATCTTGTATTCCTGCTTCTCCCATCTGTTATTTTTGTAACTCCAGATTCCGTATGGGCCTAAAGCATAATTACTATTTCCATAATTACAAATTTCAGAGACAGGGGCTATTAAGCCATCTTCTTTAACAACGGAATTATTCCTGTATCTGTAAAGGCCGTCCCATGTTCCAAGCAAAACATCACCACTTGAATTTACATCAACAGAATAGGCCGGTCCTCTGTCATCTCCTGTTATAACAGGATTCCAGATTCTGCTTTCAGCTTTTTTGAAAAAAACACCATATGCTGTTGCAATCCATACATTTGACTCATGGTCTACAGCAATACTCCTCACTTCGTTATCAGAATGATTATCACTGATCATATAGGCATCATGATACTCTTGATAAAAAGGAACATCATGATAAATAGTATCACCTGAAATGCTCTCAATTTTACCAGGTTCCTGCCTGCAGGAGGTGAAGTTTATAACCAGTTGGAAAATTAAAATATAGGTAAGGAACTTAAATTCATTTGTTCTCATATTTCTTAAAATAAATAAACTAAACTGATAAAAGGGAGCAACTGACCCCAGGCGTGCAAATACCTCATTCTGATATTCAAAAAAACAATCATAATATTATCTAAACGATAAAAAGTAGTGACTTTTAAAGAATCAGTATTTATCTGAGAAGTATTCAATCAAAGTTACAGCTGAAATTTGCTTTTTTGTATTAATTGTTGCCCGATTTCTATACAATATTAACTCCTTCAAACAGCAATTCCTTAATTAACATGGAGAGAATAAAAGTGAAAATATTGCATGAAAATGAAAATACAATAAAACATCTTCTATGTTATTGTTAATAATTGTATCGATAGACTCCGGAGAAAACAGTGAATTACTCCGTGTAACCCCGTGTTAATCCGTGGTTAAAAATTCATGAATTTTAAGGCACAGGGCTCAGGGCTCAGGGCATAGTGCAAAAAGAAATGGAAGTCCTTCAAAACAAATCCTTCTGAAAGTCCTTCCGGTATTCCGACGGAGTTTTTTTCATGATGACCTTGAAATAATGATTGAAATTAGCAAGGTTATTATAGCCGCATTCATAGCATATCCGTGTTATTTGTTTATCAGTTTGGGCTAACATTTTTGCAGCAATACCGATTCGTACATTTTTAACATAATCCATGAAAGTTTGCTTTGTTTTCTTTTTAAAATACCTGCAAAATGAACCGGGTTCCATAAACACCAGGGCGGAAGCCTCTTTCAATTTAATTCCTGTCTGAATATTTTTAAAAACGTACTGATAGATTTTATTAATCTGGTCATGATCCTTTTCGTATGAATTAGGCAATGCAGAAGGAAGTGCCAAATTCTCTCTTTCATCAATCTGAAGTAAAAGTTTAAAGACTTTCAGCAATTCAATATAACCCTCTAGACCTTTTAAGGATACCATTTTTCTGAGTGTTAGTCCAACTTTTCTTAATTTATCACCCCTGAACCATATCCCTTTGTCTGCTTTTTTCAGTAAGTCAACAACATCCTCAAGTTCAGGGATATTAAAAAAATCCGAACTGATGATATTCTCATAAAAATGGGTTACGATGCATTCAGGAAAAGTACCATCTGAAAATTCCAATGCATCCCAGCAATGGGGAATGTCAGGACCTAAAAGCACCAGGTCGCCTTCTGCATAACTCGAAATACTGTTTCCTACGATCCTTTTTCCAGAACCTGATATTATATAGTTCAGTTCAAAATTCTTATGGGAGTGTATCTTATGGGAATTATGATCCATTTGTAATTTGCGGGAAATAAATGAATGCTCGTGAGAAACAAATATTTTTTCGTAAATGATTTCCATACCAACATTTTTTAACCTTAAAAGACAAAACTAAGTGATTTTTCTCTTAATGCAGTTAAAAATCAATGCAAACAGAACAAGATTGTAGAAGTATAATATAGGCTGAACCTTTTACTTTGTATTAAAGATAGAAATTAATTAAAAGATATGTTAAATAAGGTAACAAAGACAAACATATTTTTTTGAATTAATAACAGACCTATTATATATGAAACTACAATTAAAAGGAATAATTCCACCTGTCGTTACACCTCTTCTTGACAACAATACGCTGGATATAAAGGGGCTTGAGAATCTGATCGAACATTTGTTATCAGGCGGGGTACATGGATTATTCATGCTTGGGACAACAGGTGAAGCGGCGAGTCTCAGTTATGCACTTCGCAAGGAGCTTTTAAAAAGAACCAGCGAACTTGTAAATCAAAGAGTTCCGGTAGTAGTTGGAATAACTGATACATCACTATATGGTTCACTTGAAATAGCAGAATACTCGGCTAACTTTGGATTAGATGGTGTTGTTATTGCTCCTCCTTATTATATACCAATTGCACAGGAGGAGATGCGGGAGTATCTGGAAAATCTGGTCCCGAAATTACCACTGCCATTTTTGATGTATGACATGCCAAGTTGTACCAAAATGCATATGTCTGTAGAGACTATCAGAAAAGCCAAAGAATTAGGCGCTCTTGGTATTAAAGACAGCTCAGGAGATATGTCATACTTATTCTCACTGATTCAGGAATTTAAAGATGCACCTGACTTCTCGATAATAACAGGGACTGAATTATTTTTACCTGATACTATTTTAAATGGAGGCCATGGAGCTGTTGCGGGAGGGGCCAACATGTTTCCAAGATTATTCGTAGATTTATACGATGCTTCAGTTGAAAGAGATCTTGATAAAATTGCCATTCTTCGCGATAAAGTGATGATGATAGACAATACCGTTTTTAGTCTTGGTAAACATAAATCAAGGATTCTTAAGGGAATAAAATGTGCTTTGTCAGTAATGGATCTGTGCAATGATTATGTAGCATTTCCCCTTCGCAAGTTCAATATTGAAGAACGACAAACAATGGAACAGTATATTAGTGCATTAAACAGAATAGTTAATTGATATTCAGGTCATCTTAACATTTTAAGCTTGTCCAAATGAAACTTCCGCTCCTGGATCTTATTGTCTTTATCGTACTGACTTTCGGAAATGTAATATTTGGAGCAAGTTTTTTCTTTAAAAACAAGACATCAGATCAATTTACTGCAGGTGGGGGAAAATTGCCGGCATGGATAGTCGGAATGTCAATATTTGCGACTTTTGTAAGCAGTATCAGCTTTCTGGCATTGCCTGGAAAAGCTTATGCAGCGAACTGGAATGCTTTTGTATTTAGTCTTTCAATTCCAGTAGCTTCAATTCTTGCAGTAAAGTTTTTTATCCCGCTTTACAGAGGTCTTGGAAGTATATCAGCTTATAATTACCTTGAAATCCGTTTTGGGAGCTGGGCCAGAATTTATGCTTCGACTTGTTATATATTGACTCAACTGATGCGGACAGGGGCGATTCTTCTACTGCTTGCTTTGCCCCTCAATGCTCTTTTCGGATGGAATGTAAAAACAATAATTATAGTTACTGGTATCGCGGTTACAATTTATTCGATGCTTGGTGGTATCCAGGCTGTTATCTGGACAGATGCAATCCAGGGTATTATACTTATTTCAGGTGCACTTGTCTGTGCAATTATATTGACATTTTCGATGCCGGAGGGACCAGGACAGATCTTTAAGATTGCATCTGCCAATCATAAATTCAGCTTGGGAAGCTTTGGACTGAGCCTCAAAGATTCTACTTTTTGGGTAATCCTGATCTATGGATTGTTTATTAATCTCCAGAATTATGGTATCGATCAAAACTACGTTCAACGCTATATGACAACCAGTTCTGAAAAGGAGGCAAAATCATCGGCTCTGTTTGGCTCATTATTGTATATACCAGTCTCTTTTGTCTTCTTTTATATCGGAACAGCACTCTTTGCATATTACACAGTTCAACCTGGTTTATTGCCACCTGAACTTAAAGTACCCGGGGCCGGAGACAAAGTTTTTCCGTATTTTATTGTTAATGGACTTCCTGCAGGTATTACCGGCCTGCTGATTGCGTCGATCTTTGCTGCAGGAATGAGTACTATAGCTACCAGTCTGAACAGCACAGCCACAATTATACTATCTGATTATTATAATCGGTATATTAATAAAAAGGCAGATAATAAGTCTTCAATGAAGATCCTTTATAGCTCTTCCCTGATTTTTGGTATTTTGGGAATAGTTATCGCCTTAACCCTGGTTGGTGTTGAGAGTGTATTGGATGCCTGGTGGGCTCTGGCCTCTATTTTCAGCGGTGGCATGCTGGGATTATTTCTTTTAGGTTATATTTCAAAGAGAGCCCGTAACATAGATGCTGTAATAGGTGTAATTATCGGAGTATTGATTATTTTCTGGATGAGTCTGTCTCCTGTCTGTTTTTCAGAGGGGAATCTTCTCGCTTTCAGAAGTCCCTTTCATAGCAATCTGACGATAGTATTCGGAACACTTGCAATTTTTCTTGTCGGTTTTGTCCTGGCTAAATTATTTACAAAAAAACCAGGAGATAAAATAAAGCATATATAAGTTAAGCACTTAACAATTACTAATGTACATATTATGAGAATGATCAGTCTGTTTTCTGTTTTATTCCTATCTTCTGTCATAACAGCAACAGCACAAACAAGAGACTTCAAAAGGGCTATCCTAAGTGAAGAAATCATTTTCCCGTTCCAGAATGAGCATGTCCACGCAAGCAGTCTTGCAGAGTTACCAAATGGCGATCTGCTGGCAGTCTGGTTTCAGGGCAGCGGAGAACGAACCGCAGACGATGTACGGATCATGGGGGCAAGACTAAAAAAAGAAATTAAAAAGTGGAGTAATCCATTTTTGATGGCAGATACCAAAGGAATACCCGACTGCAATCCGGTTCTTTTTCTGAATGCCAGAGGTGAGTTATTCCTGTTTTGGGTGGCTGTTGTTGCTAATAAATGGGAAGATGCCATTTTGAGATTCCGGACATCATCAAATTATTCTGGCTATGAGGCTCCTGTTTGGGAATGGCAGGATGACATTCTGCTAAAACCGGGGGAAAATTTTGTAAAAGAGGTGGAGGCAAGATTCAATGAAATGCCTGATAATCAGGCCGGTTGGGCAGCCTATGCTCCGCAATACGATAATATGATCAAAGAAGCAAGTAAAGATTTGCTGAAAAGAAGTCTTGGATGGATGACACGGATCCAACCAATAACTTTGAAAAACGGAAGGATTCTTCTGCCTCTGTATTCAGATGGATTTAACTTTTCAATGGTTGCTATTTCGGACGATGATGGCAAAACATGGAGACCCGGTCTTCCGATAGTCGGTCGCGGCCCTATCCAGCCTGCCCTTGCATTAAAGAAAGATGGAAAAATTGTTGCATATATGAGAGACAGCGGTGATGCGCCAAACAGGGTGCACACAAGCATATCATCGGACAATGGCGAATCATGGAGTCTCTCTCAGAAGAGTGACATTCCGAATGAAGCCAGTGTCGAAATCTGTGTTATGAAAGACGGAAATTGGGCATTTTTAGGAAATGATATTAATGATGGTCGTTATCAATTATCACTCTACATATCAGATGACGAAGGTTCTACCTGGAAATGGAAAGAGTTAATAGAATACGATCCTGATAAAAAAGGAAGTTTTTCATATCCCTCTATGATACAGACAAGTGATGGACTATTAAATATTTCTTACTCCTATTCATTGGGGGTAGGGAAAAAATCAATCAAACATGTAGTTATCAATCCTGAAAAGATAGTACATTAATCATAGCAATAAAAACGTATCATTTTAATATTTAAAAAAATGGTTGGGAAAGAATTCAGAGATACATTAAGATCAGGAAAATCTGTATATGGGACACTAATAACATCAACATCTGCCAGAACCTTTGATTTAATTTTAAGTCTTGGACTTGATTGCGTATTCTTTTGCAACGAGCACACTTTCTATAATCCGGATATCCTGGGATGGATGTGCCGGGCATTTAAAGCTGCAGGGATTAATCCGATAATACGCATCCTGGAACCCGATCCGTTTCTGGCTACCCAGGCTTTAGATTCAGGTGCTGGTTCAGTCCTAGTCCCTTATGTTGAAAATATTGAGGATGTTTATGACCTTGTCGGAGCAGTTAAATATCGCCCGCTGAAAGGGAAAAAGTTAAAGAAAATTCTTTATGGTGAAGAAAAACCTTCCACAGAACTGGAAGCTTATCTGAAGAATCATAACAAAAATCACTCCCTGCTTCTGAATATCGAAAGCCCTACCGGAGTAAAAAACATGGAGCAGTTTTTTTCTATTCAATCGGTTGACGGACCAGGTGTCGACGGAATAGTAATCGGACCCCACGACTTGTCTGTATCTTATGAGATGCCGGAAAAATACAAGAGCAGGGAATTTCTTGAACTGAGCTGCAATATCATCAAAAAAGCAAGGACATCAGGTGTGGCAGCCGGAGGTCACAATGGTTCAGGAGATAGTCTTGCTATGCAGATTGAATGGGCAAAGGCAGGAGCCAATATTATTCTGCACAGCGCTGACAAGTATTTATTTGCTGATAAAATGCGGGATGAGCTGAAATTATTACGAGGATTAAAAGGAGAAAATATTAACCCCTGATTAACTGGAGGAATAGTGTTTAATGGAAATGAGCCAACCCTAAATTAAGTGAAACTTATTTTTTGTAGTGTACTTCACGTTCAACAGCCTCATTATCCAAAGGAGGTCCTTGCTTAATTTTCCGCCAATCTATGGTGCGATGATACTTTTTCATTGCTTTATCAGCATCAAACACCCGTGAATCGTGTAATTCCAGCGTATAAGGTGTATAATCAGGTACAGGAGTGAAAAAATCCTGCAATAATGATCCTGTAACATCAAACTGATTTACATAAGGTACATTAAGAATATTGTAAATTGTTTTCAGGACTGATCCGAAATTCGCATGAGTATGAGAAACGTATCCTCGTTTCACATAAGGTCCTGCCATCATTAATACAGACCTGTGAGCATCTATATGATCTACTCCTCCCTGTGGATCATCCTCTGTAATAATAACCAGCATGTTTTTCCAGTACCTGGTCCGTGATAAAAAATGCAAAATTCGTCCTAATGCAAGATCATTATCAACCATGAAAGACTGCGGGTAACTATATCCGTCCTCAGGTCTGACTTTGGCCCCGTGATCATTAGGTACCTGCATAGTAATTAACGAAGGCAGCTTTTCTTTGCCTTTGATCCATTTATTGGTAAACTCCTTTTCAAACTGATCCATCCTGTATTGGTCAGGAATATTCATATTAAACCCGGCATAATCGTGACTTGTTCTTTTAAAAAGGGCTTTTTGCATAGGAACCATTACTCCATGAGCTGCACCGGTATTTGTATCGGACCATTCCTCCCTTACATGGGCTGTTTCATTAGCTTCACCGAAATTATAAAAAGATACTTCCTTTCTGTCAAGCGCTTCCCATAGCCCCCCGATTTCAGCATAATCCTCCGGATCCATACTTCCGGTAGAACCCGGGTGACGTCTACCCGGTGCACTGGAAAATATTCCGGCAGTTTTTGTTACGCTTGAGTTTGCCTCCACCCATTCATTAGGTATCACTCCCATCATCCAGTGATGACCATGTATTGAGGCATCACTATCGCAGTAGTAATTATCAGAAAAGGAGAACTGCTTTGCTGCTTTATGATGATTTGGACTAATTTTCAGTTTTGGAAATTTCTTCTTAAGTGAATCAGGTAAAGTATATTCATTATTTACTCCAAACCGGGCAAGGGTACTGTCACCTGATGCATTACGCAACTGTCCAAAAACCTCATCATAGGTTCTGTTCTCTTTGGTAATGTATACGATGAATTTTATCGGCGAGTTCCTCAAACCAGGTAAAGCAGGCAAAGGATTTTTAATATCATCAGTAATACTTAAGCTTTCAAATGTATTCTCAATAGATTGTTTCGTATAAAATGCCAGCTGATCAGTATCCGGCATTTTTACTTTTTGAAAACTTCCAAGCTGTATATCACCAATATAATATCCCTGCTTTGGTGAAACAAAACCATCACCACCATTTGGACCGGCACCAAGCCCTCTGCAGGTAATAATATATATTTCAGTTTCATCTCTGGATAATTGGACACGCGTGGGACCCCATCCTGACGGTATTAATCCGATTGTTGCTTTGGTTTGAACATCAATAACTGCAATGGCATTGAATCCTAATAGCGCCACATACAGTCTCTTTTCATCTTTGCTTAATGCTAGACCAAAAGGAAGTAATCCCCTGTATTTGTCAATTCGTTTATCAATCAGAATCGGAATATTACCAGCAATCTTATGATTCTTATAGTCTATTATTGAGATATTGTCATTTGTCGCATTTGACACATATGCATATTGTCCTCCCACCGCAATTGAATTTGGGCTGGCTCCTCCCACAACTTCAGCATCTTCAATCATGTGTCCGATCTGAAAGCCTGTTTTAAATTTATCCATTACCCGATTAGTCTCTAAATCGATCGTAAACACGCTCATGGCATCAGGATGAAGAGGGCTGCCCACTCCCGGAACTTTACGCCCTTCTACCACAGTTCCATTTATAGACTCAGGAGTATTGTCTCCGTAAGGATGATGTGAAATCATTAATGAATCATAATTAGCAGGTGTGGCACCAGTGATCAGTGGATATTCATACATACCGACATTTGCTACAAATGCAGTTTTTTTATCGGGACTCATTTTTAAGCCAAAGGGCTGGCGACCAACTTTGACGGATGCTGTAATTTTATTTGTTCTTAAGTCAATACGGACCATTCTGAAATTGGCCCTGTCTAACACAAGCAATTCATTATCAACTTCATTATAAACAAGATCTGAAGTAAAGCTATCTTCATAATCTACACCATCAACAGAACCATTTAATGATATTGAATCTATTCTGGTTAAGCTTTCGATATCATAGATTATCACAGCACCATTGTCTCCTCCACTTAGATAGACAGTTTTAGAATCTCCTGAGAATGAGACTCCTAAATAAGAACCATTTGATAGTGGTGACCTGATCTGGTTATCATAACTGGGCACCCTTATTGTGCTTAACGACTGGAGATCAATGATGGTAAACACACCATCGTGCAAGGTTACCGATTTTTTACCATCAGGAGAAAGAGCCATTCCAAAAGGATCATCAGTTATCCTGATTAATTCTCCGGCTGGTGTAAGAAAACGTCCGCTTGGTAAAACTGATTTACCTCCGATATTTATTTTTGTGAATTTATTCCCAGCTGGCACCGATAAGATATCGATTCTGTTCTGTGAAAATCCTGATTTACAAATTATTGAAAAAACAAGAACCAAAAAAATCCGGGCTTTTATATTCATAGATTGTTTATTTGAAACCGATTTATAATTGATTTTTCTTTCATTTAAAATTTCGGAATCGTCCTGACTAAAAAAGTGATTTATTAATTATACTGGGTATAGCTTTTGGAACAACAGATTTCAGGAATGGCTCTATCTGAGGCTCATCCCATAAAGGATATCCTTCTATTACTCCTTTTATATTCAAAGCAGCCAATTTAGCCATATTTTCACGGCTCCATCGGGTAGCTGAAGCTATATGCGGTGAAATAGTAACATTATGAAGTTTTTTTAAATGTTCATTAACAACCGGTTCCATCTCAAAAACATCAAGCCCTGCTGTAAAATCAGGATGTGACCTGCAATGTTCAGCCAGAGCATCTTCATCAATAACAGGTCCTCTGCTGCTGTTTATCAGAACTGCATCACTCTTCATTATCATAAGTTGCTTTTTGGAAATCAAATGCCATGTTTCTTTGGTCAATGGGATATGAAGACTTACTAGATCGGCCTCTTTTAGAACCTGATCAACAGAACCTGTAAAAGTTATAGTTACAGGTTCACAACCAGTTTTTTCCAGATATTCATTGTATCCTTCTATTTTCTTTTCGAGTCCAGTATTTCTCTTATGGTCAAAATAAATAAGATTCATTTGAAAAGACTGAATCATCATCATAGCATAAACCGAACCTATCCTGCCGGCACCAATAATACCTGCTGTTCCTCTCCAAAGTCTCTTTCCCAGAAACAAATCAGGCAACCAACCAACAAATTTTCCATCCCTTGTAAACGCATCTGCTTCTACTATTTTTCTGGAGCATGCCATGGTTAAAGCCATCGCCATTTCAGCAGTAGCTTCGGTAAGAACTCCCGGTGTATTTCCGATTAAAATATTAATTTTAGTTGCTGCTGCTACATCAACATTATCATATCCGACCGCATAGTTGCAGTATATAAGCCCGCCTGCTTTCTTTAAAATCTCAATCAATTCCATATCCCACTTCTCAGTCAGCTGGCCAATAACTGCCCTGCAATTATTTCCAATCCTCTTAATTAATATTTCTTTTGACAGAATTTCCCTTGATGTGCAAACTTCTATCCTGCAATCTGCATCTGTTAAAATTTTTAACCAATCTTTTCCAGGCAGCTCCTTTGTTACCAAAATCCTGTGTTTACCAGATGGGTTGTATACCAATATATGCTCCACGTGCAGTGTTTATATGTGATTCAAATAAAAATCTTAATTTACAGTTTGATAAAAATCTTCCTTTTATAGAGTACGTATGCAGGAACAAATAGAATTCCCACAAACAATAGTGCATAAACCATGCTCACGAATTCAGGCGAACCACCATGCGATGTAAAGAAATTGAAAAAATGTTCATTTAAAGTGCTTCCGGCAAATTTAGCCATATAAAACAGCAGGGCAAAAATATCTGCCAGAACATAAATAGTGATTGCATTTGAGCCATATATTACTCCAAATTGGGCATTTTTCTTATATTGAAGGATATCAACAAGGAAGATTGAAGCAGCAAGTGTCATAGAAGCCAGTCCTGAAGTAAACAAAACAAAAGAACTGGTCCAGAGATTCTCGTTTAATGGGAAAATCCAGTTCCAGACTACTCCGAGTATAGTGGACACAAATCCGATTGTAAATAAATAGATAACCTTATATTCCTGTGATTTGATTTTCAATAATAATGTTCCAGCCAGCATTCCGGTAATCCCTGTAACAATTGAAGGAAATGTACTCAAGATACCTTCAGGATCCCAGGTTCCCTGCCACATTTTACCTGGCAGGAACTTGGTATCTATCCATGCAGCCAGGTTCATTCCAGGTTCAAGTATTACCTTACCAAAGCCCGGAGTAGGAATAAGAGTCATTGCAAGCCAGTAAAGGATAAGTACCACAGCTCCAATTAAAGCCTGGGTCTTCCATCCTGTATTTAGATATATGATACCACAGACAAGAAACACAATTGCAATACGGTGCAATGTTCCAGTGTATCGGATATCTGCAAAATTCAAGTCTGGTAATAGACCTAAAATGTTTAAGAACATTCCTACCGCGAATATCTTCACAGACCTGCCAATAAGCTTCGGATATAGTTTTGTTGGACTCATACCTGCCTCCAGTCGCCTGCTATAGGCAAAAGCTATTGAAACACCTACGATAAATAAAAAGAATGGTGCTATCAGGTCAGTTGGTGTTATACCATTCCAGTGGGTATGTCTCAGAGGTGCATAAACATGTTCCTCATTCCCGGGAAAATTCACTAAAAGCATAGCGGCTATTGTTATTCCCCGGAAAGCATCCAGCGAGATCAGTCGTCCAATGCTTTCTTTGTAAATTTCCTTACTCATATCAATTTTTTATTTCAAAATAAATTCTATTTATAAGCAGTAGCAATCAATTCTTCTATGGCTGTAACTACCTGAAGATTACACCTTCCTCCCTGCTCCTTTGCTTTTTTGGTAAAGAGCAGACTTTGAGCCTGCCATGCTGATGGAGGGGCTGTATTACTACTAATATATCCTATTGCCTGAAGGCCCACATTAGCTATCTTAGCCAGGTTTTCTGAAAGTCCGGTTGCTTCGTTCAATACCGGTGACTTTCTTACCATGTCCATGAATCCGGTATGATTAGCTTTCCACATCTGAAGATGGTCTAAAATATTTTTTTCAATGAGGGTATCCCTGGTTTCACAATATAGTCTGACATTCTTTCTGAATTCGCGTGCAACTTTTTGATCGGGTGTGGCCACATCAGCAATCTTGGTATAAGGAGAAAAAACTGTATACATTGTATCGCCTGCATTACGTTCATATATTTTCAGTGGTTCTATTACATCAACAAGTACTTCTAATGCTTTTGTGTCATATGAATTTGCGAGTCTGCGCATGAGCATATCTTTGTTTTTAATATGAGTTGAGCCATTACCTTCGAGCAGGAGACTTATACGGTCCAATCTCCGGTACATATCATCAACATCCGTAACCGTGGAGGCAGACCACAATCTTTCTGCTATAGCTGCAGTACGGGGCCATATTCTCGAGTCAACCGTCTCAGGAGTAACATGTTCGGTCCACATTGTGGCTTCTCCGCCAACAATGAATTTCTGTTGTTCAGCTGTCAGAACCGTGTTGGCGGGTATAGGATCGACAAGATAATGAAAGTCGGCAGGTTGTATCAGATCGATATAGTACCCTGATGAGAGCAAAACCGTATACCCTCTTTTAGCTGCATCAACAAGTGATTCGTTCCCGCGCCACGACTGGATCATAATATCCTTTGGAACACCCGGCCTTAGAATCTCATCCCAACCCATCATCTTTTTACCATTTTTCTTAAGAACAGGCAGCAAACGTTGTATGAATTCTGTTTCCAGATCACGATAAGTTTTCATACCCTTCCTATCCATATAAGCTTTTATATCAGGATTCCGGGACCAATCCTTACCTGTATTTTCATCACCACCAATATGAAAATACTCATCAGGAAAAAGCTGCGACATCTCGGTAAACAGCTTATCCAGAAATTCGTATGTATAATCTTTAGTAACATCCAATGCAGGGTCAAAAACACCAAAATACCGTTGCAATTCATAGTCTCTTTTCACGCTTGCCAGCTCAGGATATGCTTTTAACCAGGATGTGCAATGCCCAGGTATATCAAACTCCGGTATTATGCGGATACCTCGTTGATCAGCGTATGCAATGATTTCCTTCATCTCCTCCTGGGTATAATAATTCCCTTCTGCTCCAACTTCATGTAGTCGGGGAAATACTTTGGATTCAATTCCAAACATCTGATCTTCTGTAAGATGCAGATGTAAAACATTCATTTTTACGGATGCCATGCAATCGAGTGTCCGTTTTACAACATCCATTGGCATCCAGTGCAGGGTAATATCGAGCAAAAGACCCCTCCATGGAAAACGGGGATTATCACTTATCTCAACTCCCGGAAAATAGTAACCCTGTTCGTCAACGCTGAGTAATTGAAGGAGTGTCTCTAAACCACGAATAGCTCCAAAATCAGTATTGGCTGTAATCCTGACCTGCTTAGATCCCGAACGCAACTGATAGCTCTCGTCTTCATATAATCTGAGCTGAGCCGGCTGTTTTACCTCTATGACGAGGCTCGCTGAAACATTATTGTCTGTTTTTGTTATATTTCCCTGCTTAAAAAACAATCCGACACGGTTATCCAGTCTCCGCAATGCCCTTGATGCTTCCTTATATACACGGTCACCCGGATTTCCGGTCACCCCGATTGAAAAGCCTTTTACTATACGACAACCATCACCTGTTGATTTCACATTTTGAGGAACAGGCATCAGGTCAAATGTTTTTTCCTGTGTGAAGCAGGGAACAGATAGCAGAATACCGACAAAGAAAAGGGTAAATCGTACCATAACTAAAACTGATTAACTGTTATTATTTCATAAACCTGTTAAATATTTCTTAGTAATGCTCCTTTATACAAAGTAATAATCTTTTATTCTTAAGGACTTCTTATATCTTACTCAATTTCTATAGATAATTCACAATTCCTTTCCATTAAATGTATTTAAATTCATTGAATGAGTTAAAAAACTTTATTGAAAAGATAAAAACTCATCAAATAAATTGGTACCGTTTAAATATATTTGATAATCAAAACAGTGAACTCTAAAATTAATAAAACTGTACATAATAAAACAAGCTGAATGTGCTGATTTGGAATTTCAGATATTAATTTAAAAATGAGAGGATTTAATGAATATGAAGTTTCTTTTTACTGATTTCAGGTTTTTACAGATAGCTGTTCTGTTTATGATCACGGAGGTTGTTTCAGCACAAACAGCAGATTTAAGTAAAGCTGAAATTTTTGTTTCTTCGGGAATTGCCTCCCCTCTCAGGGAAACTGTCATAAGGTTACTGAAGGAGGAAATATTTCAGAGGACCTCCATTGACCTGAGGATGTCCCCAAACAAAGGAAAATTTACAGCCATAGCTATTGCATACACCAATGATAAAGAGGTAAACGGAATATTGGTACCTAAAAGGAAAGGTGAAAACCTTCCGGAAAATAAAGTTGAAGGTTTCAGGATCTGCCTTGACAAATCTGATGGCAGGGATATTCTCTGGCTGATTGGTGCTGATGAACGCGGAGTGATATTTGCTGTCGGGCAGTTTTTAAGAACAGCCGGACTTTCAAAAAATAAAATATCTTTCAATAAGACTAATGAGGTTGCCTCCTCTCCTGTTTATGAGATTCGCGGACATCAGCTGGGTTATCGTAATACGGCAAATTCATGGGATGCCTGGTCAGTCGGTCAGTATGAAAAGTACATCAGAGAATTAGCCCTGTTTGGAGCAAACTGCATTGAGAACATCCCTTTTCAGGATGGCCCATTGGGTCCGAACATGAAGATCCCAAGAGATGAGATGAACTTAAGAATGAGTGAAATATGTGATAGCTATGGTCTTGATTACTGGGTATGGACGCCTGCTGATATAGATCTTTCTGACAATATTAAATTTAAGGAAGAGGTGAAAAAGCATGCTGAGTTTTACAAAAATTGTCCAAGGCTCGACGGGGTATTTTTCCCCGGTGGAGATCCCGGAAGTAATCATCCGAAATATGTAATGCCATTCCTGAAGGAGGTCGCGACAGAGTTAAAAATATATCATCCTCATGCGGGTTTATGGATCTCTCTGCAGGGCTTCAGTGAAGAACAGGTAGATTACTTTTATGATTATCTTAAAAGGAATAAACCAGAATGGCTGACCGGTGTTGTATCAGGCCCGGGAAGTCCTGATTTAGCCGCAACGCGCTTCAGGTTGCCTGCAAACTATAAACTCCGTCATTATCCTGATCTTACACACACCGTACGATGCCAGTACCCTGTTGAGAACTGGGATCAGGCTTATGCCCTGACTGAAGGACGCGAAGTTTGCAATCCCCGGCCATTCTATAACGCAAAAATCCATAACAGGTTTGCACCGTTTACCGATGGATTCCTCTCCTATTCTGATGGTGTTCATGACGATGTGAATAAGGTTGTCTGGAGCCAGATGGCCTGGGATCCGCAGAGGGATGTCAGGCAGATATTGGTTGAGTATTGCCGGCTCTTCTTCAATGCTTCTGTGGCGGAGTCAGCAGCCGATGGAATTCTAGCCCTTGAAAACAATTGGGCTGGACCTCTGGAAGAAAACGGAGGTGTTGAAGCTTCTTTTGCATTCTGGCAAAACCTTGATTCCAAACATCCTGAACTGAAAGAAAACTGGCGCTGGCAACAACTCATAATGCGATCATATTATGACACTTATACCAAGCGAAGAAAAATTTATGAGCAGAATCTTGAAAGAAAGGCAAATTTAATACTTGCACAGGCAGAAATAATGGGATCGGAAAAGGCAATGGAAGAATCTTTGAACATGGTAAACAAAGCTGATAAGGAACCTGTTTTTCCGGAATTAAGAGAGAAAATAGTTGATTTATGCGAAGCTCTTTACAGATCAATAGGCATGCAGACAAGTGTTAAAAAATACAATGCCAGCGGAGCAGAACGTGGAGCAATTCTGGATTTCATTGATTATCCGTTGAATAACCGATGGTGGTTGTCCGATGAATTTGAGAAGATACGAAAACTTACAACAGAAAAAGAAAAGCTCGACCGTCTTGAGATCATCTGTAAATGGGAAAATCCTGGTATTGGAAGTTATTATGATAATGTTTCAGATATATACAGGGGACCACATGTGAAATCGCATTCTGAAGATGCTACTGATGTAGCATGGTGGGATAATGGAATGAGCAGGAAGCGATTGTCCACTCAACTTTTCCAGAATTTTCCCGAGCTTGAGTATACCGACCTTGATCCGAATGGACGTTACCTGATCCGTATTTCAGGATATGGTGAAGCATTGTTAAGGGTTGATGGGGAACGGATTGAACCAACTATTTACAATAAAGGGCTCGAAGAGTTTAAGGAGTTTCAATTATCTCAGAAATATGTCAGTGATGGGAATATTAGAGTAACCTTCGATCAACCTGAAGAATCACATTTGAACTGGCGACAACGATCGAAAATATGTGATATATGGCTCTTAAAAAAATGAGTTTCTTAAATAGGTATCTATAAACAGTAAAATAATGAAAAGTTATTTACCTTCTACTCATTGATGTTGGTGCATTTTCCGGATTGATTGCCCATTTCTTATCAGGTTCAGGACCCATCTCAAAAATAAGTATACCTCCCTTTGCAATCTCTTCATGCAATAACCAGGTCCTGTTGAGTAATTTACCGTTTAAGGTCGCAGATTGTATGTATTTATTCATATGGGAGTAATTATTAGCCCGGATAATGAATGTTTTGCTATTACCCGTTTCAATGCTTACATTTCCGAATAAAGGACTTCCTATAACATAAAAATTACTTCCGGGGGTTACAGGATAAAATCCCATGGCGCTAAATACATACCACGAGGAAAGGGATCCCATATCTTCATTTCCGCACAAACCACCCGGACCAATACGGTACAATTCCTCACAAACCTGTCTGACACGTTGCTGTGTTTTCCATGGCTCACCGGCAAAGTCGTACAGATATGCTACATGATGAGAGGGTTGGTTGCCCTGGACATATTGCCCTATAGTGCCTACAACTCCGACATATTTCGGAGGTGTAATATTTGGACTCATCTCAAAAAAAGTATCCAGTCTGGCTGTAAATGATTTATTTCCTCCAAACAGGTTAATTAGCCCCTGTATATCGTGCTGAACCGACCAGACATACTGCCATGCATTTGACTCAGTATAATATCGGTTTGGACGTCTGCCAACCAGAAGCGGATCAAAATATTTGTAGTAGGAATGGTTACCTTCTTTAACTATTTCCTGCTCTCTTCCGTTGATCTCCTCCAGCCATGAACCATCAATTTTTTTTGGACGCATAAATTGTGTTTTCGAATCCCATAAATTTTGATAATTGTGCGCTCTCTTCATAAATAGTTCATAATCAGAATTTTTGCCAAGTTCCTTTGACAATTGAGCAATACACCAGTCATCATAAGCCAGTTCGAGCGTGTTTGGAACTGATTCGGCTACTTTATCAACAGGAGTGTATCCAAGTTCCCTGTAATAAGTCAGACCGGATCTTCCTGCTGAAAGCGGAACAGGAGGCAACGGTTCCTCTAGTGCTTTCTTACACATAGCCTTATAAAGAAAGCTGACATCGAAATCCCTGTAGCCTTTCATATATGCATCAACAATTATAGGGATCAGATGGTCTCCAACCATCGCTTCACCAAAAACATTCTGAAAATGCTGAGCAGGAAGCCAGCCATACTCTTTCGTTTTTGCAGCAATTGACCTTATAAAATCATTAACATGATCAGGTGCTATTATTGTTAAGAGTGGATGTTGTGTTCTGTAAGTATCCCAGCAGGAGAATGATCCGTAAAAATCATATCCGTCAGTTTCATGCACTTTTCTATCTGGTCCAAGATATTTTCCATCAACATCCTGCGAAATATACTGAGCAAGGAATGAGTGATAAAGTGCGGTATAGAAAATCTCTTTCTGGTCATTGGTGGCACCATCAATTTTTATTCTGGATAATTCTTTGTTCCATGTAACACGTGCATCATTTCTTACCTTATCAAAATCCCAGTCAGGGATCTCTTTCATGAGGTTTTTCCAGGCTCCTTCAATACCCGTATATGAGATCCCTACCTTTACTAGGATCTGTTCATTTTCAGTTGTTCTGAATGTGACAAATGCTCCAATATTCTTACCTGACTCACCATTTTTATAAGGCCAGATAGAGCCTCCTGATTCAGGTGTCTTAATGTCGTTATCAAAGGTACCGTAGTAGGCAAAGGGCTTGCTGAATTCAGCCACAAAATATACTTTGCCGAATCCGGCACTTTTTACTCCTTCAATCCTGTTATTATTTATTATAATTAATTCAGACAAATCTTCGGATGAATTATTTCCTATTTGATGTCCTAAATCCAGAATAATTCTGGAATTTTCTGCTTTCGGGAAAGTATAGCGGTGAAATCCGGCTCTCCGGGTGGATGTCAATTCAGCTTTTATCTTATAGTCTTTCAGAATAACAGAATAGTATCCGGGGGTGGCAATTTCATCGGCATGGTCAAACCTTGACCTGTAACCTTCGCCCGGGTTTTCAATTGATCCGGGAACCGTTTTAAGTTTATTTCCGACAACAGGCATAAGAAGGATATCACCACCATTCACCATTCCCGTTCCACTCCAGTGAGTATGACTGAAGCCCATTATCGAGGTTTCCGAATATATATATCCGGCAGAATAGGTCCAGCCCTGATTATTAATATCAGGACTTAAGTGCACAAGAGCGAAAGGAAGTGATGCTCCCGGGAAAGTATGTCCGAAAAAATCAGTTCCGATAAATGGATTTACATAGTCTGAAGGTTCATCAGACTGAGCCTTGAGTGTGTTTTGGTTCAACCCGGTAAAAGCAATACTAACGATTAACAACCGAACGAAGAAACTTGTCGTTAAGGGGCTCATATTCTATTGTTTGTTAACAGGTTCGCTTATCACTCCCAGATACCGGCCAATCCAGTAGGGCAATAACCAGATGTCTCCGGCACTCGATTCAGCCCTGCCACCTCCATAACCATCCAGATCGAACCGGTTGGCATTATGACGTGATATCGCTAGTTCATCAGGAGGAAGAACTTCTGTGATAGTTTGCCTTCTGAAGTTAGGATCAACCATTTCAATATCTTTTCTCTGGCTATTCCTTACGGTCCATTCTATCAAATCCAGAGGATACTCCTTCAGGTACCAGACCGCTTCATTCAGGTCAATATCATTGGCTCCCACAATGGCAGTCATTATATTCCACAATCCTTCTTTTTCGGCTCTTTCGATTTCCCAGTGATCAATTATAGCCTCCTTATATTTTGCTTTCAAAGTATCATTAAACGCATATCGGTACAATCCCCAATAACCACAGTAATACATCTCATCATCAGAGTGATTCCATCCATCTGACAAATCTTTACTTAAATCGTCCGCACTTGCAGGTGCATGTCCGATCTCCCCGAAAGGCTTCATCAGGTTTTCAAGATAGCCATGTTTATTCATAAGGTAAAATGCAGTCTCTTTATATTTTTCCTTTTTAGTAAAGTGATAAGCAGTTTGGAGCATTGCGATAATATTGGAAGAATTAATCTTGCGATCTCCAACTCCTATTGGTCTGGCATTAACATAATCCGGGTTCCATCTGCCCCACTTTGTTGGTTCTCCATTCCAGTCGATCATATAAAAGTTGTTCTTTACAACATGTGACATGAGAGTGTCAATCAGCATAATTGCCTTATTACGTAATTCCGGCTCTTCAACAAGTTCAGCTATAGCTCCGAAGGCGAAAATATGTCCGATAGCTTCATCACTGCTGGTAGTTGACTTCCAGTCCCATTCCGGATCCTCTGCTCTGCGCCAGGCTTCATCATGATACTTATAACCTCTTCTTTCGAACGACCGTGAAGGAAAACCCGGGATGGAATTTATAGTATACAAACGTTCCATAGCATCAAGCGATTCTCTTACATTTTGTAAAGCTTCGTCTGATTTGGTTACTGCGTAACGAAAAGTCTCTCCTGCAAGGTACATCGATGTCCATAATCCGTCATTATCAGAATCTTCCATACTTCCGGTTGTAATATCTCCTTTTCCCATCGAAGAAACAGTAGCATTAAAGCCGGTACGGATATGCCGGTTGCGAACCTGTTTTTCGAAAAACATGGCTTTATCATTCAATGTCATTTCTTCAAAACAGACTTTAGCTAATCCTCGGTTAGTCAATAACAATACTGAATTATCAGGTCCTTTGGCAATGTCAACGACTGTGTCAGATGGAATCCACCGTTCTGATGCATAATAGTTAAATTTTCCATCACGGCGAAGCATCATCGCACCCCAGGTAGAGCCAAACCAGATATTACCATCAATATCGCTTATAGTTGTTAAGTCTGTCCATGGCATTTTCTTTTGAATGCTTCCAATCTGCTTTTTAGTTTTTAAATCTATTTCGAAATAACCGTCGGATGTTCCTGCAATCAATTTATCATTGGCCACCTCAATACAGGTTAATTTACTGTCGTTAAGAATCTTTTCAACCTGCAGCTTCCCGGGAGAAAACTGATTGATAGATCCTTTACAAAGTATCCAAAACAGATTATTTCCTTCATCGAATTTTATATCTTTTATCTCTTCACCAGGCACCGAACCCTCCCATAATTTTTCTGAATTTTTAAGAAGAATCAGTCTTATACCATCAGATATCAGGAAGTTAAAGTCTTTCCCTCCTGCAAAAATCCTGGCCTCAGACAAGGGATGCCTTGAGTATAATTTGCCAGCCCAGCCATTGCTCAAAACTGCTTTATCATCAATATATACCAGCTGGTCCTGGTAAGTTCCTATCCCGGCAATCTTCTTATCTGATGTCTGCTTATCCTGAACATCAGTAACAAGTGCTCCGGGGAATAAGAATTGTCCTCCACGAGTTCGTAACAATCCTTTTGATGATAAAATCTGTATGTATCCATTTCTGTCTGAAACTACTTTGATCAGTTTGACATCAGGACTTTCATTCATGAATTTAATGCTATAGTCCTGAAGGAATTTCACATCAGAATAGACTGATTTTCCTGATTCAGTTTTCCTGGGAATTTTCTCAGAGCAGCCAGTAGAGGCTAATAATACTGACACAAGTAGTAAATAAGTTATTTTCATCATGATTGAGTATTGCTTTCATTAATAAAAAAGGTGCTGTCAGTAAAATAACAGCACCCTGATCCTTTCATAGAATTTTACAATATTTATTCTACTGTAATAACCATATTTTAGAGAATTCATCATCAACTGCCGGAGACAGAGTAGCAACACCCAAATCGTATGCATTTCTGTTCTGACCTAACTCATTTCCTGGATAACGATAACGCAATGGGAAAGTGAAGGTGGCTAACTGACCATTATGGAAAATATCAGGCAGCTTTGTTCTGCGAAGATCGAGATATGCTTCACTTGCTACAGAGAACAGGGCTATCCATTTCTGTTCTGCAATTTTAGCCAGCTTACCCGGATTATCAGCAGGTAATGCAATACTTGTTTGTGCCAGGTAGGTGGTAATGTCATCATCTTTGACTCCCCATCTTTTCATAGAATATCTGATTCCGGTTCTGTAATAGGTATCTGCATTTCCTGATACCAAACCTTTAACGACAGCTTCAGCAAGTATAAACTGGACTTCATCTTTGTTCATTATCTGAGCCCGGAGCAGTGAGTGAGAGTTTTGCTGGAATAATTTGGAATACTTTGATACTTTAAAGTTACCATATGCACCACCTGCTGAAGTATTCCAATGACCGTTTCCGTTTTTAAAATCACCGTTCATACCGGCAACAAAGCCAGCATATACCTTATCCACATCAAGGATATTAGGAATCTGCGCAGCAATTACAGGATTAGTTGCATCAACATATTCCCATGTTGATGAATAGGTGTATCCGTTCGGATCGGTTGTTGCAAATGAGATCCCATTCTTTAACGGATCATTTGTCCAAGGGGTTTCAATAGGTGCGAACCACACAAGTGCACGGGGGTCATTCAGCGAAATCATCTTATCTACCAGAGTTTTACAAGGCCTCCGTTTTTCGAAATCCCCACTATTGCCCCAGTTATTGGAACCGCCCACCCATGAGTTAACTGTACTTGTCCCGACATAAGCGATCGATGCATTCATATCTGCATCGGCAGATAGTAAAGGCAAAGCAGCTACAGTTGCTATCTTTGAGGCAGCATCGGTCATTTTTGCTGATGCATGCATTAACAAACGCAATTTCAGCGAATTACAGAATTTCAACCACTGTGTTTTATCCCCGGCAAACATCAGATCATAAGTTGGGCTGATTGTCTCAGTTCCACTTGAAATTAATGTACTGGCGTCATCAAGCTCTTTAAGCAGACCAGTATAGATGTCGGATTGTTTGTCATATACCGGGTAGAGGATGCCCTCGCGACCTTTTAAAGCTTCACTGTAATATACATCACCATAGAAATCGGTCATAAACGAGAAAAGCAATACCCTGAAAGTGGTGAATATACCAACATGAGTTTTTGAACCCCGTGCATCAGACAGCTTAATTGAAGCATCTATGAATTTCAGAATATCCATTGCAGAATACATATCAGTCGGAAGATCTTTGAATCCACTGTAATAATTGTCTCCGCCCTGATAATTTCTCATAGTATATTGAGCAGCACCCGGAAGTCTTGTGTTTCCCCATCCCATATCCTGATAAAAGATGCTGGATTTCTTAATTATTGACGACAACAGATATGGATCATTTAAAGACTCTACCGCATTTTTCTGCTGAAGCAAATCGTATTGCCGTAAATCATCTTTACTGCAGGAAACAATTCCTGTCAGTAAAATAACCACGAATATTTTTGTCAGATTTGGTTTCATATTATATATATTTATTTTCATGAAATTAAAATACTAAAAATCAAAAGCCAGCTTAGCTCCAATTGAACGGATACTGGGCAGAGTTGCTCTTAGAATACCCTGGTTTACACCAACGCCAGAGAATGCTGATTCTGGGTCCTCATTACGACCTGAAGCGTTCCACTGGAAGATGTTTCTGCCAATTAATGAGATATTTACATTATTAACCTTAAATTTACTGGCTATTGAAACCGGAAGAGTATAGGTGAGAGAAACTTCTCTAAGTTTAAAGTTGGTGGCATCATATGTTCGGGTAGAGGTGAAATTCCAGATAACATCTCCATAACTATTATAAGGGAACTGATAAAAAGTATTATTCGGATCGGCTCCATTTACTATGTAATCAGCATCAGTAGCTTCTGCAGGATCTCCATCATAATCAGGATTAAGGAATACACCCTTTGCATAGCTTGCATCGTTAAAATCAGAGCGCTGGTTATCATTATTACTGTTGATATTATCATAAGCACTTGAGCCTTCTGCCGGCCATGCCAATCCACCAAGTGCCGGGGTACGGCCACCCATCCACCATGGGTTGTCAGGACCTGAACCTAAAGTTGTAAATGCCCTTCCGTTAGATTCCATATATTGCTGGTTAACAGAAATATACTTGCCGCCCTTACGTAAACTACCCACAATATTCAATGAAAATCCTTTGTATCTCAGGCTGCTATTTAAACCAACAATATAATCTGGATTATAATTTCCCAGCTGGGCGCGGTCTTTTTCGTTTGATGAATTTTGAAACTCACCGCCATCACCATCAAGAAGAGGTTGTCCGGCATATTTTCCTGTTTTTACTCTCAGGATAGGGTTTTGTTCATAAATATTTCCTATCTCTTCACCCTCAGCAATTTTTACTACTGTTTTGCCATCATAAGAAGCAAATACATAACCGTTCGGAGCAAATTTAGGAGACAGGCGAAGTATATGAGCTTTATAATGAGTAAAGGTGGCAGTAATATCCCAGTTCCAGTCTTTAGTACTGACAGGGCTTAAAGTCATTCCCCATTCAAAACCTTTGCTTCTGACATCACCGATATTGGTTGTCATCGAAGTAAATCCAGTCCCCTGAACAAGAGGAATACCACCAAGCTGATTATTCTGGTCCTTAACAAAATAGGTAAAATCAAACAGAAGCCTTTTCTTAAACATCCAAACATCGATACCTGCTTCTTTTGTAATCGACTGCATCGTTTTAATATCAGGATCAACTAAAGTGGCGTTAATATTTGCTGTTTTTACAATACCTGACCAATCAGGTGAATCAAAAGTATAAGTATCAATAGATCTTGACCTTATCAGGCCATTACCCACATTTGCCAGACCCAGACGTACCTTTAACAGGTCAATCATTTCAGGCATATGGAATGTCTCAGAGGCTACCCAGGCAGCAGAAACAGACGGGTAGAAATAATTGATTTTCTCTTCAGGAAGGTTTCCTTTCCAGTCATTTCGACCAGTAACACCGACAAAAATTTGTTTAGCCCATCCAATATCCATGGTTCCATATACACTGTAAGATGGAGAAGCACCCCAACCATATCCAGCAGTCAATTTCCCAGGAAACACATTGGCTACAGTAAACAAACCGGGAACAGAAAGAGCCCCAGCTGAAACAGAATAAGAGTTTGAATTACTGTAAGCATAGTTTACTCCTCCTGCTGCAGAGATGTCAAATTTGCCAACACTCTTGTTGAAAGTCAAAATTGCATCTGAGTTGAAATTCACGCTGTTCGAACTATTTGTAACAAACTGGCCATCGCCACTTACTGCCCTGCTGGCGAATGCGGTATTACCGAAAGATTGTCTGTATTCATAATTTTCACCTATATTATCCATACCGGTACGTAACATTAATGCAAAAGCATTGCTTAACTTCCAGTCTAACTGCAATTTGCCGAAGAAATTATCACGACTGAAACGGTTTATCATTTCATAGGTTCTCCACCATGGGTTCGTCTCAGATTTATCAATCCCGTTGTCCTTCTGAATAGCGCCATTCATCAAGATGCCTTCAAACCCGGTCATCCAATAATTTTTCATATCGGAGAGAGGTTGAAGGTTGGTTGGGAAATTGAATAAAAGGCTGTTTAATATACTGTTTGAGCCAGCAACGTTGGCCTTATTCGGAGAATAAGTACGAACATAGCTTGATGAAGCTGATATTTTTATCTTATCAGTCAGGTTGTATTCTGAATTGAGGGTAATTGACTTCTGATTTGTTTTAGTATTCGGCATAACTCCACTGTTATCCATATTACTCAACGACAAACGGAAAGAACCTTTATCATAATTACCACTAATGTTCACATTGGTTGTTACGGTGCTGCCAGTCTGCAGGTATTCTTTCATCCTGTTTTCACCGGAAGAGCGCATGGGGCCATTGTCCCATTTCTGAGTTTTAACATTCCAGAAATTATCTACATATGTTCCGTCAAGAGCCGGACCCCAGGTGTCAGTATTGTCATACTGCCACTCGTAAGCACGTTCACCCTGCCCGAATTGTTGTTGTTCTTTAATAAATTGATAAGGTGAATCCATTGTTGCTGAAGAAGAAACTGAAACTCCAATTCCCTTCCGTCCACCTCTGCCTGATTTGGTTGTTATCATTACTACACCATTACCACCGTCAGATCCGTATAGTGCACCGGCACTACCACCTTTCAGAATGGAAATGTTTTCAATATCTTCCGGATTTAACTGCGAAAGGATATTACCGAAGTCAACGCCATTTTTACTTGTAAATGTCTGATTACCAACTGGTATACCATCAATTACATATAATGGTTGTCCTTTGACAGAAACGTTGGCATCGCTGGTAGATGGCAGAGCTGTAGTACCCCGGATATTAACCAGTACAGAAGATGTTGGATCACTGCTTAAACTCGTCAGGTTTACTCCACTCACCTTTCCATCTAAAGATTTCATAAGGTTTGTGCTTCCGGCTTTGACAAGATCTTCAGTTTGTATCTGACTGACCGAATAAGCAAGTGATTTTTTCTCTTTACTAATACCAAGTGCGGTTACCACAACTTCTTTAAGTCCTGTTACTTCATTTACAAGCGTAACGTCAATAACTGTCTTTCCTGCAACGGCAACTTCCTGTGTAACATATCCGATAAACGAGAATGTCAGAGTGGAATTGGGATCGATTGCAGCAGGTAAAGAGAATTTACCCTTCATATCGGAAATCGTACCAATAGTAGTTCCATTAACTTTTATATTAACTCCGGCCATTGGTTCACCGGTCAAAGGATCGGTAACAGTTCCTGAAACAACAATTTTTTGTTGCTGAAGTTCAGGAACAACTCTCAGGAGATCACCTGATGAGCTTTTTAAATTTTCTCCGGAAAGTGAAAAGGCGGGTAATGCCAGTCCGCTTAACAGGAGAGCGACTACGATTTTAACAGGTAGAAGTAACTTGTTAAAATTCACATCTGGCCATAAGGACCAGAAGTAGTAATTGGTTTTTTTCATAGTTTTGAGCATTATAGGGTTAACAAAATTCTTACGGATTATTCAATAATTTAGCATAATCTGAATGAAACATTTTGATATGGGATTGCTTTAATTCCCACTTTTTTCATAGATATAAAATTAATTTCTAAAAAAAACTCACAATAATATTCAGTCCTGCAGACGTTCATTTCTATATGTATCAAAAGTAGAAAATCAAAGAATATGAAGTTTAAAGAATATTATTCTTATTACATCAAATATTAACTGCTTACATAAAATATTAACATTCAGTCCCTCGTAAAACAGGTATTAGTACAAATAATGCTAATATTCCACATGATATAATGTATGCGAAACTACAGTTAAGTTGTTACAATGATGTTTAGAGGAAAACAAAATAGTGTTACAATAATCAATTATAAAATGTGTAAAGATTCTTTGCATTAAAACAAAAAACACACTTTATATAAAAAAGTTCAATTCAATGGAAAACGATTTTTCATACCATCAATCTCCTGATGTATATTTATGGCAATCAGAGCGAGGATAATAATTAATAATAAAATACAAATTGTATATTTTATCCATTCTTCCCAATTTATTTCAGAAACCCGTTTATCCATAAAAGCAGGAAAGTTCTTCGCTAATAGAATCAATACGATAATGAAATTAACCACATATAAATGATGATTAAGATGGAACAATCCTTTAAATGCTCCTGTAATGCAATAACTGATACATATATAAGATGCGAAGTATAAAACAAAAAGTAAAAGCACATCTTTTCTGTCAAATGAATTCCTGTTTTTAAATGTTTTATGCCACCCCAAAACTGCAACAACACCTGCTATAATAATCGCTGTTAAACTGCCAGGGATAGAAATATTATCAGGTTTCTGGATATCTCCTGATTTTCTTAAAATCACCTCAACGATCGGAGAGTTACTCAAAACAAGGAATGGAATAAAAACAAAAACTATCAGGAATGCTGTTTTATTCTCCCATCTTTCCGGCACATAAGACTCTTCAGGCCATTCCGAACTGAATACTCCATAAGCCAGAGATATCCCGCCGAAAAAGCCAATACTGTATTCCATTACATTCCACATATTAAAATCAATCTCCAGAATATTTCCAAGTATCTGAAGGAAATTTCCAAAGGCAAATCCAAAACCTGATCCCAGTGCTGTATATAATGCAACCCGCAGAGGTGAATTATGATCATTCCTAACCATGTACCATATCATTGCAATACCTGCTCCAAAACAAACAGCCCAGGCTTCCGACCGGGGAGGGGTCATTAACAATTCAATCTGAACTATAAGAAAGCTATAAGAGATCAAACCTCCGGCAGTCATCTCAGAGATTAATGAACCCCATTTAACCCGCTTTCGTTCTGTAGAATCTAAAGTAAGTCCCGTAAGTCCTCCGCCAAGAAGCCCGAATAATCCGCCAATAACAAAAAGCATAAATAAGCCATAAGATGCATTCAGAAAGTCGTTACTCCTGCCATAACCTACAACCTGACCATAACTGATCATTCCTCCTGCGCCCCAGCCAATTGCCGAACTAAATGCAATCAACAACATTTTAGTATACCAATCCTTACGTCGCGACACCAGAACCATCGACAACGCTCCGATTCCTCCTGCCCATGCAGCTCCCTGCTCATGTCCAAACTGACCTCTTATTGCCCATGCGGTACCAAATGTTAATCCGACTATCAAAATGCTTATCCATTGCTTTTTCATCATAATTAAATTTAAAATTTACAGATATGAGATCACAACAAAAATGCGAGGAGCATAACTATCCAGCTCCTTTCTTATAGAAGAAGGCAAGTAGTCACAATTAAATATCCATACTAAATTTAAATATCAATACTCAAAACTGAGTGAAACGGGTGCAACTTAACCTACTCTACTTCGTCCCGGAGTTCTATGGGGTTAATAGAATTAATTAAATATGTCATCGGTTAACCGGCTTCCCATAAACCTCAATCCAGTCCAGCCTGGAACAGGCGTCACTGGCACCACCAGTCATTAAATCAGTAAATCCTATTTCATCTACTCTTGAAAGATCCGGATTAATAACGGGTTTGGATTCAATAACTGACTTAATATCTAAAGCATACCATGTAATATCCATTATGTTAAACTCATGAATCCTCCAGTCTTTTGAAAGATCATCTGACTGACTGCTGACTAACCATGTACCATCAGTAAGCTTAATAACTATATGCAGACACCTGGTTCCACTCTGTTTTGATCTCCAGATTATCTTTCCGAAGCTGCTTAAATCAACATATGATTTATTGCTTTTTAAAGTTACCGCCCAATTCCCGATGCAGGTACCAGACCAGATGTAATATGGATCATCCACCGGAGTTTCATGATGGCTCTTTTTAATGCTGTCACAGCCCGGACCATATAAACCAAGGACAAGATCTTTATTGGCAACATGCTTTTGAGTAACAGGGGTAGCTGCAGGAATTTCCCTCCAGTCTTCCCTGAAGAACAATGAGGGTCTGTATTGTGCATCGCAGTTTGTAAAGGAGATAAAAAAAGCTAATGTAAACAGATAAATGTAAATCAGCTTTTTAAAATTTGGGTGAAAAGCATTTTTTGACATATTAAATGAGATTAAGTTAATTTCTGTTGACAGGTAAATCATCGATCAGCTGGTAAATTTACATGAATCAGAACAAAATATTCTATAGATCATGAATATAATTATCGACATATTTCCACGCTTTATTGATTATAAAAAATAAACAATATTAGTATCAGAATCATGATTATGTAAGAATTAAGGGCTAAAACTCCCTTAAAGAGGTTCATTTCTAACCCCGTGCTTAAGCCCTAATTTTTATACACATTTTTTTAAATAAGTTCGTGCTGTGAGAAGGAGATCCCGGGCGCTAGCGAAGGATCTCCTTCTCTCTTTCTGCAAGCGTCTTAAATTGAGATGTGATGAAAGATCAAGGCTTAAGCCCGGGATTAGTGAAAATAAGTGATTTTTGGACTTTAGTCCAAAACATGGATATTAAAAAGTAGTTTAAAAACCAAGGCTATCTCATAAATCTTGTCTATAATACAATACCTTTACTACTCATAAACAAAAAGAATTGAACCTTTAGAATTATTCATAATACTACATTTTAAATGAAACTTATTTTAATACCAGCGATGAATAAGAATTTGATTATGTTATCAGCCATTCTACTGATTTTCTTATTAATCCAATTATCGTGTAAACAAAGGACATATGCTGATCTGATCCTGTTTAACGGAAAAATTGTTACTGTAGATAAAAACTTTTCAATTGCCGAAGCCATTGCAATTTCGAACGATAAAATCATAGCTGTCGGAACAATGAGCAAGATGAAGCGATTTTCAGGCAGCAGTACCCGAATTATTGATTTAAAAGGAAAAACCGTTGTACCCGGCTTAATAGATTCTCATCTTCACCCTGAATCAGCTTCCCTAAGCGAACTCTCCGGTGAGATCCCTGATGTTCATAATTTAAACCAGCTTCTCTCCTGGATCAAGGGACAGGCTGCTCAAAAAGAAAAAGGGAAATGGATATTATTTCCCAAGTTTTTTTCAACACGGTTGATTGAAATGAGAAACCCTACACTTGCTGAGCTTGATAGTGTAGCTCCTGAGCATCCCGTATTTCTGGACGGGTCATTTGGAGGCATAATAAATTCTGCCGCAATGCAACTTTCAGGGATCACAGGAAAAACAGATCATCCTGGCATTTTAAAAGATAAAAAAACAGCATTGCCAACAGGCTTCATCAGAGCTTCTGCATTTGGTTTGTTAAAGCTAACCCCGCAGAAAGCCTTGTCGTATCAGGAAAAACAGGATGCCATGCAGGATATGTTAAATCGATATAATCGTTATGGTATTACAAGCGTGTTTTCAGGAGCCGGCGATTTTGAATCAGTAAAAATGTATCTCGATATGGCCGACAAGAAAATTCTGACAACCCGGATCTATCAAAACATACTGCTGCAAACAGATGGAAAAATAACCAAAGAATCTGTTACCGAAAAGCTAAAGAAATATGAACATATTACGGGATATGGCGATGAATGGGTCAGGATCGGTTCACTGAAAATATTTTTAGACGGAGGAATTCTCACCGGAACCGCTTATATGCTGGATCCATGGGGTAAAAAAGCTGGTGAAATTTTTGGTATTGAAGATCCTGATTACAGGGGAGTGATCAATTATTCCAGGGAAGAATTACTTGCAATTGTTACAGCTGCCAACGAGTTCAACTGGAGTTTCACGGCACATGTTACAGGTAGCGGTGCTGTTGATATGCTTCTTGATGTCTACAAAGAGGTTGACAGGTTGAAAACCATAAAGGAGAAAAGGTTTTCTGTTATCCATGGTAATTTTTTCAGTCCGGAGACAATAAAACTGATGAGTGAACTTGGTATATATGCCAACGTACAACCTGCCTGGTTTTACAAAGATGCCGATGCTATGAAAAGCATCCTAGGAGATGAAAGGATTAAAACATTCCATCCATACAAGTCAATAGTTGATGCCGGTGTAATTATTAACGGTGGATCAGATCACATGGTAAAATGGGATGCCAATAGATCTATTAATCCATATAATCCGTTTCTGGCAATATGGACAATGGTTACAAGGAAAACCGAAAGAGGGTCAGTATTAGACCCTTCTGAAGCAATAGGGAGAGAAGAGGCACTGAAAATCTATACTATAAACAATGCTTATGCATCATTTGAAGAGTCTATAAAAGGATCTCTTGAGCCCGGCAAACTTGCTGATATGGCAATCCTTTCCGATGACATCCTGACCTGCCCTGTCGACAGCATCAAAAACATTCAAGCTGAAATGACGATAGTAGGAGGGAAAATTGTCTACTCTTCAATGAATCAGTAATGGTTGTCTACAAAACTGATAACTTTTCACAACGAAGTTGCACGGAGTGACACATTTTAGGCATAATCAACCTCTGTGTAACTCCGTTTAACCCCATTAAACTCCGTGTTTAAAGTAATTTTTAATTCAGGGCTCTTCATTATTCAAAAACAAATGTGCCATAATTGTTGAACTCATGGAAGGATCTTGTTATTTTCTGCCATGCGAAATGAGTTGTTCCATTGTCATAATCAATACGATACATGTTTGCTCTCCATTTTGTACCTGACACAGGGGGCACATTGTTGAGGGGAGTAAGTAATTTGTACGGGATAAAAATTTCTGCCATCCATCCGGAAACTGTACTTCCGCTTGATTTTTCTCCCCCTGAAGCGCTTGTTGCGTGCTGAGTTTTCCTTTCACCTTCATAATGCCAAGGCTGCCATCCATAAAAAGTTCCTTTGTAATTGGGGATCATTATTGGCAATTCGTAATTAAGGGGAGAAAGCTCATACTCAAAGTAAACAGGAAAACTTTCATCAGTCCATAAAAAAACTTCCACAACATCTTCATTATACAAATCAAGAAAATCAGATTTCAAAGTTGCAGTCAGCTTTTTATCTTCACAATTAAAAAGAAAATAAATTCCCGTTTGTGAATACAGGACTTTTACTTTTGTCTGATAAACAGCCGGAGCTGAACCTTGCTGAGTTACATTAAGCCATTCTGTGAGCTTCCATTTGTCGGAAGTTCCATCACCTGTTACTTTAAAATCCTGGCATTTTTTTACTATCACAGAACCTGTTGCAGGTTTTGATGCCAGTAATACACCATTCCCAATAATACCCATAATAATCAGGCAGATAATAATAAATCCCGGTAATAAATTTTTCATTGTTTTCATAGCTTATTATTTATACAGGTTTGAAACGTAATCTAAAAAGTTTTATTAATTATTTATATTCATTAATATTAAATAAAGTCTGTGTCTATTAATTACGATTTATTTAACCACGGATTTCCGTAGATTCACGATACTTATCTGGATCATGGAGTTCCATGGAATCCTACCTCCCCATCTCCCACTCTCCTCTTCTCCCATTCATTTATTCTTTAGGCTCTGTGCCTATTAATGCAAAACAAATATATCAGGACTCTTTTTTGTCATCACATTTCCGAATGAATCGGTCGCTTTTATTTCAATATTGTATAATCCGAATTTCTGTTCAGAGATCTGACAGCTGAATACATTATCATTTTCTGCTTTGTCGCCTCTCTTTCCATCATCTTTAAGTTCAACTTCAAAATGCTTGTCAGGATTATCTTTCATAATAAAATTTGCCTTAACATTCATAATTACTGAACCATCATGAAGTTTTGTCTGAATAATGTTATCCCCGGGGATCCTAATCCAAAACAATTCAGGAGGTGTATTGTCTTTGCCGGTAACTCTGATATTTACTTTACCTCGCTTAATAATATGGTCCGGATTATCCGGAAGCCAGTATTCTGCATAGAAAGCAATAATATGGTTGTCAGGGCAATCTGAGGATACTAATGGAATTGAGTATTTTGCAGAACCACCTACATGATCATAAGCACCCCAATTATCAGAGATTCTGATGTTTGTGCCGAAAGGATTTACATATTTGTCAGAAAAGATCAGACTTGTCCGCCATAGTTTATTAATATCCCGGACAAGAATGACAACAGATTCACCAGGATTTGCGATCCCGTCACCATTACCTGAACCTAAAATGACTGTCTCAAAGGCTGTACCTTCTTTCGCAACGGTAACCCGGCGACCGTCAGCAATTTCAATCTCCTTTATTTCAGGAAGTTCTTTAATCATTGGAATATACAAAAAAGATCGCCACTCATTGTTATTTTTATCTTTTACTGTTAATAACAACTTTTCAATTTCGATACTGTCAGACAGGACATGGAAAGTAAATGTTGCTTCAGACTCCCTTATTTCATTTGGTCTTATAGTACCGAAATCAGCAACACCTGTTACCACTGAAGCACTCTTTCTTGTAGTTGTTAAATATGCTTTTATTCCCTCTCCACCGGTAACACCTTTATTAAGCAATTTAATTTTTAGGCTTACATCTCGTTTCAGCAGAGCGAATCCATCATTTCCACTGGTAAATGATGCCACACAGATATTAGCTTTGTCCCCGGTTTTATTTATTCCGATCTCATGAGTGTTACCATTCAGATGAATCATCAGCCGGCCTGTTTTATCACTTTTTAATGAATAGCTGGCTATTTTCCGGCTGGTAATATCGATATCACTTATATTATACAGACTATTTTTTTCATATACAGGAGATGTCGTTACAGATATACTAACAAAGGGCATTAGTTCACCATCGGGAAGATGCCCTCTTACCGAACACCGGAAGCCTCTGCTATTCACATTTTCCATAACTGTAAACCCCGGAATATCGCGGTCAGAGCTGACCTCATAATCCCAGACAGAAAATTCAGGATAAACGTCAATATGGTCCCACTCTGCAGGTTTTTCCGGAGGATTCTTAAAAGTTTTCATAATGAATTCAAACATCTCGCCCAGTCCACAGGTTGAATGTTCAGCTTTATATATTTTATATTCATAATTGTCCATCACCTGTGTCCATACTCTATTGAGATCCCGATGGTAATAACGAATAAAATCAGCATTTCCATAGTTAAGACGAACATTGATACCTGCGTAGTTTTTATACATGTCGAGGTGCCTGTATTCGACAGGAAAATCTTCGGGTCCAACCACGAATTCGGCCGAACCACAGAAATTTCCTATGGCCGATATCAGCTGCGGATATTTTCCGCCAATCCAGAATGACATAAAGCCTCCCATTGAAAGCCCTGATATAGCCCTGTGATTTCTGTCGGGAATTGTATTGTAATTTGCATCAATATATTTAACCAGTTCAGGAAAATAGAGAGGAAACTGACGATATGTCTCAACCGGTAAAACATTGTATGGCCGCAAATAATACTCGGCTGACGCACTCCGGTTATACCCGTCAGGTTTAACAACAATAACATCATGTGTTGTTACGAAGTTTGCAATATTGTCCCCATTGTTATCGTCTCCCTTCTCAACTCCCCCTGGGCTTGTGCTTCCAAAATATCTCTGCGACCAGCCATGGTAATAATAGATCACCGGATATTTTTTCAATGGATTATCAGAATAGCCAGGAGGCAAAAAGATGCGGAAGTTTCTCATCTCTCCAAATACATTACTATAATGTCTTGAATCGATTATTTTTACGTCACCAGCATAAATGGATCCATTGGAGGCGATAATATTCGATAGTAATAAAGCGAAAAAAAAAGCATGTATACTCTTTTTCATAGGAAAAATATTTTCAGCATTCTAATTGCAAAGTAGGATTAATTCCTCTTTCTAACAATTTAATCATCATCATTTTTTTAACTAATTAAAGGATTCGTTTGAAGAAGTTATCACCGGTTTATTATGAATAAGATCAGTAGAGCTTCTTTCAAAATATACTAATTGTACTCAATAATATTATACTGTTTATTTAAACCAGGAAGTCATACATAGTCCAGATAGCTATCGTGATCACTAAGTTTCACTTATATCTTTACTCATTGAAAAATCCTGAATACTCTGTGTTAATCCTTGCTATTCCAAGTGTATACGTGTTAATCCGTGTTAATCCATGTTAATCAGTGTTAATCCGTGTCAATCCGTGTCAATCCGTGTTAATCCGTGGTTAATAATCAGTTATAGTAATGCTGAAAAGTCATTAAAAATAATTTCATTTCATTAATATTCAGACGCTGAATTATTTTATTAACAGAAATCCAATTGACAACCGGTAATAGACTCGAATAGTGAATGTATTATTATCTTTGACATCATAAATGATAATTAAATAACATGTTATTCAACATATGTTTAATTGTTTAAGCTGAATATTTATTCTGAAAAGAAAACAACAGATAAGTTTTATAGTCTGTATTATGGATGTTATAGATTTAACAAGGAAGCTACTGTCTTTTAATAGCATAAACCCCCCCGGCAATGAAGGTGCAATAGCAAAATTTGTTGCTGAAGTGCTTAATGGTCATGGATTTCATACGGAATTATATGTTTTTGGTGATGACCGGTTACATCTGATTGCCGGAAAAGGAGATTCTGAAAAAAAGAATCCATTGATACTTTCAGGCCATTTTGATACGGTACCTCTGGGAAATAAAAATTGGAGTGTTGATCCATTTAATGGCGAGATAAAAGAAGGAAAGATATGGGGCCGGGGATCGAGTGATATGAAAGGTGGATTAGCTGCCATGATATTAGCATCAATCCAGACATTCAATGAAAATCCGCAAGGAGATGCCATCAAATTGATTTTTACGGCCGGAGAAGAACTAGGATGCCTGGGGATTCAGCAGTTAATGAAAACTATTAACAATCACGGAAAAGCAAGCGCAATAATAGTTGGTGAACCGACTGGTAATATTCCTGTCATCGGACATAAAGGTGCACTTTATCTCAATGCAGTTACCTCGGGAATAACAGCCCACTCCTCAATGCCTGAATTGGGAGTTAATGCAATTTATAAAGCTGCAAAGTCTGTACTGAAAGTAGCAGACTTTAATTTTGAAGCAGAAAGAGACCCGCTGCTGGGTTTTCCAACAATTAATGTGGGTAAAATAAATGGAGGATTGAATATAAATTCTGTCCCTGACCATGCCGAATTTTCTATAGACATCAGGTCAACAACTAAGATTGATCATAGTATTATACTTAATAAACTTAGCAAAGAACTTGGGAATGAGACAGTTCTCGAAACACTTGTCAATCTCAAACCGGTTTCCACCGACGAGAATGATGCATTTATTCAGCTGGTTTATGATGTCTGCGGAGTAGACAGGGCCGATAAAACATTCCCAAAAGCACTTCCATACTTAACTGACGGATCAGTATTGCAAAGGGTTTATAATGGAGTTCCCACGGTAATTCTTGGTCCGGGTCAACCTGAGATGGCACATCAGACAGATGAATATTGTTATCTTGACAAGTTGGAACAATCAGTAAATATTTATAAGGATATAATTTTAAAATGGAGGAATAAACAATGACTAAATTACCTGAAAAAATAGTAAATGAAGAACAGCTTGAAGAACTCCTTTCTCAACCAAGTGCTGAGGTGATCAAAATGTTTTCGAAAATAGATGGTGACATTATATTTTTAGGTGTCTCCGGCAAAATAGGACAATCATTGGCGCGCATGGCAAGAAGAGCCTGTGATGAAGCAGGGAGTAAAAAAAGAATTGTCGGGGTTTCTCTTTTCGAAAGTATGGAACAGCAGAAAAAGATTGAGAAATCAGGAATAGAAACCATACATGGGGACTTATTGGATACAAAATTAATCAGTAGTTTACCTACTCTCAGAAATGTTTTCTTCCTGGCAGGAATGAAGTTCGGATCAATTGACAATCTTGCAATGACATGGGCTATCAATTCATATTTGCCTGCACTTGTGGCTGAACATTTCAAACAATCAAGAATAGTTGCTTTTTCAACAGGTTGTGTCTATCCGCTTGTACCTGTTGAATCAGGAGGATCGGTGGAGACAGATATCCCGGTTGCGATAGGTGAATATGCACAATCATGCCTGGGAAGAGAAAGAATGTTTGAATACGGAAGCAATAAATTCAAGACAGAAGTGGCACTTATCCGTCTCAATTATTCGGTAGAAATGCGTTATGGAGTATTGGTAGATATTGCTCTGAAAGTCAAAAACAATCAGCCGGTTGATCTCGCTATGGGCTATTTCAATGTGATCTGGCAGGGCGATGTTAATGATTTTGTTCTCCGTTCACTCGGGCAAACTAAAAGTCCGGCAAAAGTGCTGAACATAACAGGACCTGAAATACTCTCAGTACGCGATGTAGCAACAGAATTTGGTAAGCTATTCGGAATGAAACCTGTTCTTGTGAATAAGGAAGCTCCTACAGCCTTACTGAGTAATTCCAACAAAGCTTTTGACCTCTATGGCAAGCCAAAGGTACCTATTAGTCAGGTTATAAAGTGGATAGCTGAATGGATGAAAGAGGAAAAAGGATTATTGGGAAAGCCAACCCATTTTGAAGTTAGAGACGGGAAGTATTAGGAGTAAGGAGTAAGGCGTGAGGCGTGAGGCGTAAGGCGTAAGGCGTAAGGCGTGAGGCATGAGGCATAAGGGGTGAGGCATGAGGAGTGAGTAACAACTTAGCTCCAGGCTGTGAAGTTTTGTTAAATTAAACGGATTTTTATATAATTTTTTCAGATATGAAAGTAAATACAATTCCTGCAGAGGTAATAGCTAAACTGAATAAGGGCATTGTAATACCTGCTCTTCCGCTGGCATTAAAAAGTAACCTTAAACTCGATGAACGTCGCCAGAGGGCATTGATGAGATATTATCTCGATTCGGGTGCAGGCGGTGTTGCTGTAGCCGTGCATACGACACAGTTTGCAATTCGTAAGCCTGAGATCGGTCTCTACTCCCCTCTTCTGGAGCTTGCTAATGAAGAGTTCAGCAGATTTACCACCAGAACAAAAAAGCCTGTGATACGCATTGCCGGTGTAATAGGGAAAACCCAGCAGGCTATTAGTGAGGCCAGGCTGGCTGTGGAATATGGATTTCACGCTGTTCTGCTGAGTCTGGCAGCATTCAAAGATTCTCCAAATGATGAAATAATCAAACATTGCAAAACTGTTGCTGAAATTATACCAGTAATAGGGTTTTACCTCCAACCTGCTGTGGGAGGCAGAAAGCTAGATGTCAGTTTCTGGAGGGAGTTTGCCCGGATACAAAATGTTATTGCAATTAAAATGGCTCCTTTCAACCGGTATCAGACATTTGATGTTGTCAGAGGTGTCATCGAATCAGGAAGGTCAGATGAGATCGCTTTATACACAGGGAACGACGACAATATACTTGTTGACCTGCTTTCAGAATACAGTATCAACAACGGTAAGAGGGATGTCAAAAAGTGTATTGTTGGCGGCTTACTGGGACACTGGGCTGTATGGACACATTCGGCAGTAAAACTTCTTGATGCTGTCCACAAAGGCGAATATGACAATGATATAAAAAGAACATTGGCACATGCTAACCGTATCACCGATAGTAATGCCGCTTTCTTTGATGCTGCAAATAATTTTGCAGGTTGTATTGTCGGACTTCATGAGGTTTTACGTCGCCAGGGATTGTTGGAAGGTTTATGGACCCTTGATAAAGACGAGGTGCTTTCACCTGGTCAGAAAGAAGAAATAGACAGGGTATATGCAGCTTATCCGGAGCTCAATGATGATGCGTTCATAGCTGAAAATATTGATAACTGGCTTTCATAGTTTAATTGTATCCAGATATGCCGGAAAGTAGTTTATTCAGGATACGGTCAATGAATATAAATGACATTGATCAGGCTGTTAATCTGGCAAAAAATGAAGGCTGGAACCAGACTGAGAAAGACTGGAGGCTGTTGCTTGAAAATCCGATAAATACATGTCTTATAGCTGAACTTAATGATCGGGTTGCAGGAACGGCAACTGCAATTAATCATTCAGGCAAAGTGGCCTGGATTGGAATGGTACTGGTCGATAAAAGCCTAAGAGGTCAGGGTGCAGGTAAGAAACTCATGACAAGCATTATTGAGAAACTAAAACAGGTTGAATCTGTTAAACTGGATGCCACACCCGCGGGCCAGCCACTGTATCAGAAACTTGGATTTATTGAGGAGTATAAAATATACAGGATGACAAATGATTCCCTTAATAATTTTTCATACCAGGATACCGAAGATGAATTAAACCATATCAACAACGAAAGCATTTCTGAAGTACTCAAACTCGATATGAATATTTTTGGAGCAGACAGGACTTATCTATTGCGAACCATATTTAAAAATTATCCTCATAAGGCCTTTCTAATAAAATGTAAAGGCAAACCAGATGGATTTATTATGGGAAGAGATGGCAGCAGGTTTAACTATATCGGACCTGTTTCTGCATCATCAACCACATCAGCAAAAACTCTTATTTCAAAAACTTTAGAATCACTTAATATTCAACCAGTTGCACTCGATGTCCACGAGGATAAGGAAGATTTGATCAGTTGGCTGGAATCAATTGGTTTTGTGAAACAAAGGCAGTTTGTAAGGATGTTTTTAAAGAGCAATCCTTATCCGGGTATAATCAGGAATCAATATCTTATCAGCGGACCTGAATACGGATAGCAAAGTCAGGACTACGACAAAAACCTCTGTGCTTCAACAAAAAAGGATGCTAATGCCGCAAATTATTATTAACCACGGAGTTACACAGAGTTAGCTTATATATCCAGATCACGGAGTTACACAGTTTTGACAATTTAGCAACCATTTTGATTATAAGTTAATCCTGAAGTTTCATAATATGACTCTCTTTATACCATCCTTTAAAGATTGAACATTAAAATTAATCAGGAATCCTATCCTGCATTTTGATAACTTCAGGTATGTCAGTATCTGAGCAAAATGAACCGGATTAAGAGCATCAACTGATTTGATCTCAATAATAACTTTACCTTCAACAAAGAGATCGATCCTGTAACCTAATTCAAGTTTTTTATCTTCATAAATCAAAGGCATTGGTTTCTGCTTAATAACAGAGAGTCCGGCTTTGTCAAGTTCATAATAAAGACATTCTTCATAAGCAGATTCCAATAAACCAGGGCCTAAAGAACTATGTACTTTATAAGCACAATTTAATATTGAACTTGTAAGTTCCTGATGCAATAAGGTCATAATACTAGTGTTTTAGCGAGACCTTATAAAGTTAGTTTTTATATTTTATTTATAAATAAAACAATTGACTTAAAAACAGTGTTACTTAGTGTTTACTCTGCGTAACTCCGTGGTTAATAGGTTTTAAAGAATTACTAAGTAGCTCTCTCCGAGGAAAGATGCGTATATTGTTTCAAAACTTACTTCTTCAAAGATGATTTTCCATATTCCGTCTGCAACTTTGGAATATTCAGACTGGCTGCATCACCATTATGAATAATAATCCGGTAACGCAATACAACAGGCTTATCCTGCGGAATAGTTATCCTATTCTGCCCTGGAAAGACAACATTCTGCATACTTCCTTTTTGTCTTAAGATCCAGGGCTCAGGATAATCCGGGGTGGTGGGATGACAGAGTATTGTAAGACCGCTTACTTTCGATTTTCCTCCAAAGTCAGCTGAAAAATCCATCCATGGACCAGCTTTTACCTGAAGTTCAATCGGCGTAACCGGACCTTTTTCTGAGGTGAAGATAAGGCCGTCCGGAAGATTTAACCTGGTGCAAAAACCTCCATAGCCTTTTTCGTCCGCAGAGCCACCAATCTGCAACCCATTGACAAGAGAGTTTATAGCTATTTCGAAATCGATTCTACGGATATTTGATTCAAGCTTGTAAACAGTAATTGTTGTATGCTCTTTCATAAAAGGTTTCCCATCCTGAAATGATGAAGATTTCCACATCACCTCAACACTGATTTGAGCCTTCTCTGTGCTTTTTTCAGTTTTGACATTAACAACATCCTGCGAGATACCTTCATTAATCCAGCCATCTCCTATACTTTTGTCATTAACATAAAGCTGATGCCATGTCCAGAAAATACCACGATGGTATGGATGATCAGAAGGAAATTCTTCTGTCAGAACATCCCCATCAATACTATATAACGGATGCAAATAATTACTGCAGATATATTGACCTGTAAGAGATTTTGGCTTTCTCTGGTAGAAGAACACCGGATTACCATTTTCAGATAATTCAATCCCCTGGTCATTCTCCCTGAATATAAAAGGTGTCTTTCCTTTATCAGGAGAAGTACCACAATGCATCAATAAAGTGATGAATGGGACAAATAAAAGTAACATATAGTTCATAAAACTCTTCTATCTGAAATTATGGCAATAATCTCTATACTAAAGTATCGCAAAATACTTAGACAATTTTCCTATTTACGGGATCCCAAACTGTACGTCGCTTTTCAACATAAGATTTATGTGCCATAAGACATGCGACTCCTTCTTCAAAAGCACGTTCTATATTTGCACTGGTGGTTTTGCCGCTTCTGATACAATCTATCCACTCTTTAATATGCAAATAGGTTACATCAACCTGAAGGCCGTTAATCGTTGTTGTAGTAAGACCTCTTGCTGCATAGTATTTCTCTGTGGCTGAAGTAACAGCATCAATCTTGCCTGAGTTTGGGTTAAAAGAAACCATCGGACCGGAAGGGTCGATCAATCCGGCTTCAATTTGTTTTTTATAGCGTGTAGAGTCAGCATCGGCTGTAATGCTTATAGCACTTCCCAGCTCCATTGAGGCATCATGACCCATGAATACACGGCCTCTGCTCCTGCTGTTTGCAAGAGTTGCACTGTAAAGGAGTGTCAGATCACGGTCAGGGTATTCAAAAACACAATGCAGCAGATCAGGCATATCTCTGTTATCTTTCCAGTAGTAGATGCCCCCGGAGGAGACTACTGATTTGGGTATTCCAATCCTTAATAACTGGTTAACTGAATCAAATTCATGAGTAAATAACTGGCCGATTAAGCCAATATCGTAATCAAAGAATTTAGTCCAGTTATAATAACGGTCAATACTGAAAGGAACTTTTGGAGCATTACCAAGCCATTGTTCCCAGTCAATTGTTTTTTCATCACCGGGTTTGGGATTACCATTTTTGTCAAGATGTCTGATCCATGCTCCATCAGCTGTGTTACGATTAGTAGTTGTCTCAACAAGTGTAATCTTGCCAAGTATATCCTTCTTAATTATATCCTTAGCCTGCTGAAAGATTACACTATGAGGAATCTGGTGCCCCAATTGATAAATTATCTTACTGTTTTTTACAGTATCATACATCAAATAGAGTTCATCTTCAGAATGGGCAGGAGATTTTTCACAATAGACATGTTTTCCGGCTTTTGCTGCAGCGGTAGTGATTGGAGCATGATGATGGTCCGGTGTAGCTATCATAACAGCATCAATATCTTTATCATCCAGCATTTCCTGATAAGAATGATATCTTTTTACAGGAAGACCTGAAGGTTTTCCTCCGCCAGGTCTGATCTCATTACGAGCTGTTGTCAATCCATTTTCTGCATGAAGATCATATACATCACATATCCCGGTAATAGCCACATTCAGATCTTCCTGGGCTAGCCAATCCTTGAGAGTATCATTCTTTTTGTTTGATTCCACATCATCAGGGTGCATATATCCCAGTCCATTTGCGTGCGATACAGCCCTGCTGCCGAAACCTATAATTCCTATGCGTAATACATTACTCTTATTCCCCGGCGAGCTTTTAACTATGGCCGGAGCCTGAATATTTTCAAGCCCTAATTCCTTCAGAATTCTATTCTTTTTTTCCTGGTCATAAGTCCATTTCTTAAATAATTCTATAGCAAAGATTCCTAATACCGGAATTCCTACAAGAGCTTTTAATAATGTTCTGCGCTTTATCATTGGTTTTTGATCCATCTCATTCTTCTTTTCAGAATTCGTTGTTTTTTTCTTTTCGTTTTCCATTTTATTATTCCTCCATTTTATTATTCCGATTCCTGAAACGCGATACTATCATATCCAACCCGGCAAACAAACCTGATGGAAATACTGCTAATGCAACAAGAGCTACCGATTCAATAAGGGTTTTGCTGATAACAAGGTAGCTCCCTTCTGTTGGAACAGAGTATTCCAATCCCACAAGAGGTGGATTATTCAGATAGTATATAAAAAGTAAAATTGCTCCTGAGATTGCTGCTACCCTTGTAAAAAGTCCAAGTATCAACCCGAGACCGATAGCTATTAATCCCCATGTATTTAAAAAATCCACAGCACCAAGAATACCAGGATTTGAGGTTATCCAGTGTGAAAATCCCGTAAGAATCCACTTCGACTCACTCAAAAATCCAACAGATGACCAGTTTGGGATTAACAACTTAGAGAAACCCTCATACAATATATGCCAGCCAATTAATAATCTCAATGCTACCAACACATATATTTGCATTGGAGTATAACTTTTATTTTCTTTCATAAGTTTGGAAATATTTAATAATAGTTGAAATTGAAAGTAAATTCACTAAAAATCCGCTAAAAATAATAAGAATTAATTTAAAAACTAAAGACTTTTCAAAAGATTACAAAGTATCTTCGATTATTTTGATCATAATAAAAAGTCTTTCTGAATTCATGGGAAACTTTTCTTACATGGGTATTAAATCTTCAGACAGAAAAAAACATATCTTTAACTTCGTTTGTTAGTAAACATAAAACAATTATATTGAATCCTGGCAGTTATTCAGGAATGAAGTTGATATCAAGGTAAAACTTATATATTCAACACTTTATAAGAGAATACATTAAATTACGGATAAACCTGATTAATATTAAAAATACATCTATGCGTTTAACAATTGCTGTCACTCTTTTATTGATAAATGGTGCTTTAACTTTTGTGAATCTATCAGCACAGGAAGCTTACAAGCCAACATGGGAATCTCTTGATAGTCATAAAATGCCTGAATGGTATGACAATGCCAAAATTGGACTGAGCATGCATTGGGGAGTTTATTCTGTTCCATCATGGGCCCCACGCGAAGAAGGCATCTCTTATGCAGAATGGTATGGTTACAGGATGCACGAAAAAGGGAATCCCACAGTAGCTTATCATAAAGAGAACTATGGTGAAAACTTTACTTATGATGAATTCATCCCAAAATGGAAAGCGGAAAGCTATGATCCCTCCAAATGGGCAGCATTTGCAAAGAAAATGGGTGCAAATTATATTTTCATTACATCTAAACATCATGATGGTTTTTGTCTGTGGCCAACTAAATACACCGATCGCAATGCTATGAAAATGGGTCCGAAAAAAGATCTGCTTGGCATGTTCTTCGAAGCCGGCCGAAAGGAAAACCTTAAAGTAGGTTTATATTATTCGCTATATGAATGGTACAACCCTCTCTACACAAAGGTTGAGATCCCTTACGCAGGATTAAAAAAAGTGAATAACTATGTTGACGATTATATGATTCCCCAGATAAAAGAACTTATCGATCTATATCATCCTGACTTTTTCTACTTCGATGGTGAGTGGGATCATCCTGAATCATTCTGGAAGATGAAAGATGTTATTGCTTACTACTACAATGAAGCTGCAAAACGTAATCAGGAGGTTTTTGTAAACGACCGCTTTGGAAAAGATGAAAGAGGCAAACATGGCGACTTGTATAATGTTGAATATGGTTTTGATAAGGGAAGTGAAGGTTTACTTACACACAAATGGTCATTCTGGCAGGGCATAGCTAAAACTTTTGGTTATAATCAGGATACAGACCAGGAAGATTGCCTCTCACCAAAGGAATTCATTGACAAAGTGATAAAAGGAGTAAGCAAAAATGGTAATTTCGATATAAATGTTGGCCCCTCTGCAGCCGGTGTCATCCCTGAGTATGAACAATATCCTCTTTTGAAACTTGGGGAATGGCTAAATACAAACGGAGAGGCTATATATGGTACCCGTTATTGGAAAATACAGGAAGAAGGCGACGCAAGTTTTACATCTAAAGGAGACTATGTTTATGCAATTTTTCTGAAATGGCAAGGTGAAGAATTTCATTTGAAATCGGTAAAACCTGTTGAAGGTTCGAAAATTACCATGCTAGGGGTCAAGGGCGAACTAATATGGAAATGGGACGAATCCAATGGCCTGGTAATAAGCTATCCAAAACAAAAAGCACGTCCCACAGCATGCAGCTATGCCTGGGCTTTCAAAATAAGAGTTAAGTAAGATATATTTATAATTGGTTTCGACGGGTTCATCCGCAAGTAAAAACCCTGGCTCAAAAATTAAAAACTTAATCAGTAATCGGATGAAATTAATCACAAACTTATTCATACTGGTCACATTCTTAAACTCAGTTCAGGTGAGTTCACAACCAGCTTATCTGATAGGGACATCACAGGCAAGCATTGAACCTGACCAATCACTTATCTCTCTTCACCTTGGAGGCTATGGTCTTCCAAAGGACGGTCGCTTTACACTCCAATGGGTCAATAAAGGAGCTGTTATGGAAGTTTCCTCCATGTGTGGCCTTGCGGATAATTTGTACATTCTCAGCAAAAATGAAATTTTATATAAGAATCCATCTGATCCCGGCTCTCTATGGAGGAAAGCAGGGAAAGCTGAAAATATCAGATCTATTGCAGCTCTGGATGGTAAACTCTACGCTTTAAATAACAATGGAGAGTTACTTTCAACCAAAGTTTCGGGAGAAATAAGATGGAAAAAAATCGGGAACGTTGAAAAGTCTGCAACTGCCTTAACCGCTTCAAACAATAAACTATATGCTGCTGATGGAGATAATTCACTTTGGTCAGCTGATCTTTCCGGTAAAAGTATTGAATGGGTTAAGCTTGGAACGGTTAAAAATGCCATAAGTATTGCAGCAAACAGTAAAAAAATCTATGCACTTACTAATGAAGGGAGTATCTTTAGTCATGAACCAGGAAGACAAGATCAGAAATGGTTGAAAATAGCTTACATTAATGGTCAGACTATTAAGGAAGATATAAGACATATTACTATTGTTAATGACAGATTATATGGCGTAAACAGGGAAAATATTCTTTTTCTGGGAGAACACAGAAGTGAAGGAAATCTTACTGCCAGGGCAATGGCAATAAAAAACGGTAAACAAACAGTTATTATAGTTAATGTAGATGTATGTGGCCTCAATGACACTTTTATAGGACCGGTAAAAGAGGAAATCTATCGAAAAACCCATATTCCCGCATCTGCTATTTTTATAAATTCCTCACATACTCATTTTGCACCTGTTTCACAGAATTGGTTTACATGGCAGGAGCATAATCAACTGCCTGACAGTATATTTCTTAACGGAATTGTCAGAAATGGAATTTTAAATGCAGTTGATAATGC
>JGI20214J51088_10000100_pt1 | contig 57763 bp, 52 predicted proteins | sample WetSurMetagenome_FD_51088 | JGI IMG/M metagenome (IMG submission 51088) | reverse complement strand
TTTTCATTAATCATATTTTATAAAAAATGGCGACAAAAAAATTTATCACATGCGACGGTAACCAGGCGGCTGCCCATGTATCGTACATGTTTAGCGAAGTAGCATGTATCTACCCTATTACTCCGTCATCAACCATGGCTGAGTACGTAGACGAGTGGGCCGCCCACGGATTAAAGAACATGTTCGGTGAGGAGGTTAAAGTTGTTGAGATGCAGTCTGAAGCCGGCGCTGCCGGTTCTGTTCACGGTGCTCTTCAGTCAGGAGCTCTTACTTCCACATTTACTGCTTCACAGGGACTGTTACTAATGATCCCGAACATGTATAAAATATCCGGTGAGTTGCTCCCGGGAGTTTTTCATGTTAGTGCACGCACTCTGGCTGCCCATTCACTTTCAATATTTGGTGATCATAGTGACATCTATGCTACCAGGCAGACAGGCTTTGCTTTGCTTGCCAGCGGCAGTGTCCAGGAAATAATGGACCTTGCAGGTGTTGCTCACCTCTCAGCAATAAAATCAAGAGTACCTTTCCTTCATTTCTTCGACGGCTTCCGTTCGTCACACGAGATTCAGAAGATCGAGGCACTTGATGTTGAGGATATGAAGAAGCTTGTTGATCATACTTCAATAAAGAGATTCCGCGACAACGCTCTCAATCCTGAGAGACCTGTTACAAGGGGAACAGCTCAGAACCCTGATATCTTCTTCCAGGCAAAAGAGGCTTCAAACCCATTCTATACCAACCTCGATGATACAGTTGCTGACTACATGAGCCAGATATCAAAGCTCACAGGAAGAGAATACAAGCCATTTACATATTATGGAGCTCCAGATGCTGAAAACATCATTGTAGCCATGGGTTCAGTAACTGAAACTATACAGGAAACCATTGATTATTTGGCAGCAAAGGGTGAGAAGAAACTGGGCCTGATCTCAGTTCATCTATACAGACCTTTCTCAGCTAAATACCTGTTGAAGGTATTGCCAAAGAGCGTTAAACGTATCACGGTCTTAGACCGGACAAAAGAGCCGGGAGCTAACGGCGATCCTCTTTATCTTGATGTTAAAGAAATATTCTATGATAATGAGATACACCCGATGATCCTTGGTGGTCGTTACGGACTCAGCTCAAAAGATACCACACCCGCACAGATGATTGCCGTCTTTGAAAATATGAAACAGGCAAGTCCAAAGAACCAGTTTACAGTGGGTATTGTTGATGACGTTACCTTCAGATCACTTCCGGTGATCCCAGAAGTAAATGTAAGCGACAAAGGTACATATTCTGCAAAATTCTATGGACTGGGTTCTGACGGTACAGTAGGTGCAAATAAAAATTCTATCAAGATAATCGGAGATACAACTGACAAATATTGCCAGGCGTATTTTGCATATGACTCAAAAAAATCAGGTGGTGTAACCACATCACACCTTCGTTTTGGAGATAAGCCAATCAGATCACCTTACCTGGTAAACACTCCTGACTTTGTTGCTTGTCATGTTCCATCATATCTTGACAAATACGATATGCTCAGGGGTCTTAAAAAAGGAGGTATCTTCCTTCTGAACTCAATCTGGGATGCAGAAGAGACAAAGCAAAAGCTTCCGGTCTCTATGAAGAAATATCTTGCCGAAAACCATGTGGATTTTTATATAATCAATGCCACCAAGATAGCTGAAGAACTGGGCCTTGGCTCACGTACCAACACTATCATGCAGAGCGCTTTCTTCAAGGTTGCTGAAGTAATTCCTTATGACAAGGCTGTAAGTGAGATGAAGAAGGCTGTCATAAAAGCATACGGTAAAAAAGGCGAGAATGTTGTTAATATGAACAACAGTGCCATTGACCGTGGTGGTGACGTTCATAAGGTAGAGATACCTGCAGAATGGGCTTCGCTGAAGGTTGAGAAAGCCGCTGCTCCTGCTCATGTGCCGGCATTCATTCACGATGTGGTTGAGCCTATGAATAACCTTCTGGGAGACGATCTTCCTGTAAGTGCATTTGTAGGAAGAGAAGATGGTACTTTCCCCGCCGGAACTGCTGCATATGAAAAACGTGGCATTGCCGTAAATGTTCCTGAATGGCAGCCGGAAAAATGTATCCAGTGTAACCAGTGTTCTTATGTTTGCCCTCACGCAGCTATCAGACCGTTCCTTCTTACTGACGAAGAGGCTGCTGCCGCACCTGCAGGTGTAAAAACAATACAGGGTATTGGCAATACCAAGTCACACAAGTTCAGGATGCAGGTAAGTGTTCTTGATTGTACCGGTTGCAGCAACTGTGCTGATGTATGTCCTTCAAAGGAAAAGGCTCTCATCATGAAGCCTCTTGAGACACAGCTTGCACAGGCCGAAAACTGGACCTACATGCATGAGAAAGTAGGTTACAAGGATACTGTTGTTGAGAAATTCACCAATGTTAAAAACTCTCAGTTTGCACAGCCACTCTTCGAGTTTTCAGGCGCCTGCGCCGGTTGTGGTGAGACTCCTTATATAAAAGCCATCACTCAGCTCTTCGGAGACAGGATGGTTATTGCAAATGCAACAGGTTGTTCTTCCATCTATGGTGGTTCAGCACCTTCTACCCCTTACACCGTTAACAAAGATGGACGTGGTCCGGCATGGGCTAACTCACTCTTTGAAGATAACGCCGAGTATGGCCTTGGCCTTGCCACCGGCTCAAAACACATAAGGGAGCGCATTGAAAGGCTGATGAATGCCAACCTTGAGAATAAATCACTCAATGCAGAGACATTAGCAGCATTCAATGAATGGCTGAGCGCTGGCAATGATGCAAAAGCATCGAGAGCAGCATCAGATAAAGTTATTGCAACCTGCTCAAAAGAGAGTGAAGCTGTTTGCAAAGAGATACTTGACCTGAAGAATTACCTTGTTAAGAAATCATTCTGGGTATTCGGTGGTGACGGATGGGCTTATGATATCGGTTACGGAGGTCTGGATCATGTTCTGGCATCAGGAGAAAACATCAATGTACTTGTACTTGATACCGAGGTTTACTCCAATACAGGAGGTCAGGCTTCAAAATCAACTCCGGCGGGTGCTGTTGCTAAATTTGCAGCATCAGGCAAAAAGATCCGTAAAAAAGATCTCGGCATGATGGCAATGTCATATGGCTATGTGTATGTTGCACAGGTATCAATGGGTGCAAGCCAGAATCAGTATTTCAAAGCCATTCGTGAAGCTGAGGAGTACAATGGGCCGTCACTTGTTATTGCTTATGCTCCATGTATCAATCATGGTTTGCGCAATGGCATGGGTAAGACCCAGGCACAGGGCAAGGCAGCAGTTGAGTCAGGTTACTGGCATCTTTACAGATTTGACCCACGGCTTGAAGCTGAAGGTAAAAATCCGTTCCAGTTTGATTCAAAGGACCCTGACTGGGCTAAGTTCCAGGAATTCCTCAAGTCAGAAGTACGTTATACTTCACTGTTGAAAGACTTCCCGCAAAACGCTGAAGAACTCTTCAAACAGGCTGAGACAAACGCAAAATGGAGATTCAACTCCTATAAGCGTCTGGCTGGTAATGAACAGTAATTAATTCTTAAATAATAAAAAGCCGGCCCTGCCGGCTTTTTTTGTTATTATAATTGGTACTTTTGCCACCGAAATTTCAGATTTTTATGGGGCGAATTATTGCAATAGACTATGGTAAAAAAAGAACCGGCATAGCAGTTACTGATCCATTCAGGATAATTGCCACGCCACTTACCACCGTTCCAACACGTGAACTGGAGGCATGGTTATCAAAATACTTCGCTGCCAATGAGGTTGACGGGGCAGTGATCGGCTACCCGGTTACATTGAACAATTTACCAAGTGAAAGCGTAAAATACATAGATCCGTTTATTAACAGGTTCAGAAAAGTTTTTCCAAATACACCTCTTCACCTGGCAGATGAACGTTTCACCACATCAATAGCCATGCAATCACTGATCGACGGAGGAGCAAAAAAAAGTGTGAGAAGGACAAAGGGAGTCGTTGACAGGGTAAGCGCTTCACTTATACTGCAGTCGTGGCTTGAAAAATGTGATATTTCATACAAATAGAAAATGACATATCCAATATACGTATACGGAACAACTGTTCTCAGACAAGTAGCCGTGGATATAACAAAAGACTATCCTGAGCTCGACAAGTTCATCGCCGACATGTTTGAGACCATGTACAATTCTGATGGCCTTGGCCTTGCTGCACCTCAGGTTGGTAAATCAATAAGACTGATTGTGATTGACGGTGAACCCCTGGCAAAGGACCATCCTGAAATGAAAGATTTTAAAAGAGTCTTGATTAATGCTCATGTGATCGAGAAAGGCGGCGAAAAAGTATCTATGGGCGAAGGATGTCTTAGCCTGCCGGGGCTGCATGAAGAAGTGGATCGCGAATCAGAAGTAAAAATTGAATATTTTGACGAGAACTGGGAGTTTCACTCTGAAGCTTTTTCTGGCTACAGGGCAAGAGTGGTACTGCATGAGTATGACCACCTCGACGGTATTCTCTTTACAGACAGACTAAGCCCGCTGAGACGCAGACTCATCAAAGGCAAGCTAACCGATATAACTAAAGGTAAATTTGACGCTGAGTACCGCACCATTCTTCCGACCTCAAGGCGCTGACAATAAAATAGTTGAAAATCATTTCCTGATTGATTAATTTTGCAGCGTCTAACGCTGTGAACCGTGCAACAGGGAGAAGTTCCATTCCTGAGGCTTGTTGTGCCGTTATGTGCAGGAATAATCATTTCTGATTTTTCCGGTCATTGCCTGTTGCCGGGTGTTGTTTGCAGTATGACCGCCATGGCAGGGATGATGCTGTCATATGTTTGCGGCGATAAAGGGAGGTCTTATCTTTTTGGGGTGTCAATGTTCCTGCTCCTTACAGGCACGGGTTATATGCTCCATCAGACAGAAGAAAAGAATCATTCCACTCTGGCTGAAAAAGAGGGTATCTATTTGCTGCGACTGAAAGACTATCCCGAAAAAAAAGCAAAGAGTTACTCATTTTTTGCTTCAATTGAGGCTTCAGGTGAAGGCCTGAGTCTGCACCCCAAAGGCAATCTGCTGGTGTATCTTTCAGCCGACTCAATCAGTGAAACGCTGAAGCCGGGAGACAGGCTGCTTGTTAAAATTATCCCTGAACCGGTTGTCAATCGCGGTAACCCATGCGAGTTTGACTATGTCAGATACCTTGCCGGTCACAAAATAAGATACTCAGCATTCCTGAATAAAGAGAAAATAATTTCGCACACATCCCCTCCCGGAAGGAGTGTCAGTGAATACTCCTTAATTGCTGCAAGAAAGCTTGTAGAATCATTTTCTGCTGCCGGGCTGAAAGGAGATGATCTTGGTCTGGTAACCGCTCTGACCATTGGAGAAAAAGAATATCTGAACAGGGAATACCTCACTTCATTTTCAAGGGCGGGTGTGATGCATGTTATGGCAGTATCCGGAATGCATGTCGGTATGATCAGCCTGTTTCTGTCATGGATTCTCTTTTTCATAAAGGGAAAGATGACACTGGCAAAAACAATAATAATCCTCATTGTTCTTTGGTCATTTGCATTTATAACCGGATTGTCGCCTTCAGTGATGCGGGCAACACTGATGTTTTCATTTCTTCAGACCGGATCTATAATAAAAAGACCCGGAAGCAGTCTTAATCTGCTACTGGCTTCAGCGTTTATCCTTCTTGCTGCCCGCCCTTCTGTACTTTTTGAGGCTGGCTTTCAACTATCATATGTAGCCGTATTATTCATCATCCTGTTTTATGAGCCCTTTTATTCTCTGGTTACCTTAAAAAACAGGGCCGGAGATTACATATGGCAGATGGTCGCCGTATCTGTTGTGGCACAGGTTGGTACCTTTCCGCTGGTTGTAAGACTTTTCAACACCTTCCCCCTCCTTTTTCTGGTTTCCAACATCGTTATTATTCCTCTCTCCTTCCTTATTATGATACTGGCATTTCTTCTTGTGCCTGTTTCAGGAATCGCATCTGTATCAAATATAATTGTATGGTTGCTTTCATTATTGGCTCATATTACACTCAATTTTACCGGGTTCATATCCTCATTGCATTATGGTGTCATTACCGGAATAGGGCTTACGGGTGCCGAATGCCTGGCGTTGACAACTGCATCAGGATTACTGCTGACATCTTTGCTTAAAACTACGAGTATTAACCTTCGTCCTTTTATAATTTCGATGATATTGTTCTTCATTTCAGGGATTTATTCTGATATGGAGGAAAGCCGGAAAGAAGGTATAATTGTCTATAACATAAAAGGGAAAGCTCTTCCAGCATTCCAGACAGGCAGATACCTGACACTTTTTTATACTTCTGACACTCTTCCTGCTGAAGTGGTGCGTCATGCCTGTACAAAAAAGCTCAATATTATTAAAGCCCGCACTAACGGAATGGCATTTAAAGTAAAGAAAGGCGGACTTACTTTTTCAGGTACCAGCCATGGATGTTTCTTAATTAATGGCCGGTCAGGATTGTTGCTTCCCCCCGGATCAGAAGTTGAAAGATACGTCAGGTTTAAAAGCAGATAAATTATCGGGTCACCATCTCTTCATTTTTTGAAGTGATGATTCTTTTTAGTTACCTTTGCAATTGTTTTTACCTTACAGACATGAGGATAGTTATTGCGGGCGCCGGCGAGGTTGGGACTCACCTTGCAAAAATGCTTTCACAGGATAAACACGACATTATCCTTATTGATTCTGAACCTGACAGGCTGAAGCCGATTGACTCGTCAATTGATGTGCTGACCTATGAAGGTTCAGCAACTTCACTTGATATACTCCGTGAGGTAATAAAGAAGAACACTGATCTTTTTATTGCAGTTGCCCATCTTGAGGATACAAATATTACCGCAGCTATTCTGGCAAAGAAACTTGGTGCAAAAAAAGTTATTGCCCGTATAGATAACATGGGTTATCTTGACCCCCACAACAAGGAATTTTTCAGGGATCTCGGCATCAACCATCTCATATATCCGGAGCTGATTGCTGCCAAAGAGGTTCTGGGGTTACTTAAGGAGACGGGGACCACCGATTTTATGGATTTTGCTGGCGGAAAACTATCACTGTATGCTCAGAAACTTGAGGCAAATGCTCCGGTACTTAATAAAAGTCTCGAGGAAGTTGCACATGACTTTGCAAACACCAAATACAGGGCTGTTGCCATAAAAAGAAAAAACAGGACAATCATCCCCAGAGGCAGGGAAGAGTTTCAGGAAGGAGACCTGGCATATGTTATCTCAACTCATGAAGGAATTGATGATATGATGAAATTCTCCGGCAAAAAGAATGTTGAAGCAAGAAGTGTGATGATACTCGGCGGAAGCCGCATAGGCCGTCATATTGCATTGCAGCTGCAAAAGGAGTGCCAGGTAAAGCTCATCGACGCCGATATTGAAAAATGCCACAGCCTGGCGGAACTGCTTGAAGAGACACTGATTATCAACGGCGACGGCCGTAACCGTGATCTGCTTATTGAAGAGGGGCTGATGCATATGGATGCCTTTGTTGCCGTTACAGGTAACTCAGAGACTAACATCCTTTCATGCCTCCTTGCAAAGAAACTGGGCGTAATGAAAACTATCGCCGAAGTTGAGAATATGGAATATATAAACCTGGCAGAAAACACGGGAATTGATACCATCATTAATAAAAAAATTGCTACCGCCGGCAGGATATTCAGACACACCATGAACCCGAACGTGACGCAGGTAAAGATGATGACAGGGACCGAAGCTGAAGTACTTGAATTTCAGGTACCTGAAGGCGCGCGCATCACTGACGGTCCACTACGCCTTATAAATTTTCCTAAAGATGCCATTATCGGAGGAGGGATTCACGAGAGTGTGTCTTTTATAGCTACCGGCGATACACATATCCAGGCGAATGACAGAGTTGTTGTCTTTGCTCTCCCAAGTGCCTTTGATAAGATCAGTAAATTCTTCAGCTCAGACCGTAAATAATCCGTATTAGTACTCAAGTACCCCAAGCCCCTGTCTGACAATGACGGGTTCATCTTCTGTACAATCAACAACCGTCGACGGAATGTTTCCGCCATAGCCGCCATCAATGACCATATCGGCAAAATCGCGGTATTTTTCATGTATCAGTTCAGGGTCTGTCATGTACTCGATGACATCATCATGTTCATGCAGCGAACTGGTTATCATAGGACGACCAAGATCCCTTATGAGCTCAAGTATAATATTGTTGTTTGGTATTCTTATTCCGACGGTCTTCTTTTTATTCCTGAAAAGTGGAGGGATCTGGTTATTTGCTTTTACAATGAATGTAAACGGACCAGGGAGATTACGTTTGAGCAGCCTGAAGATATCGTTATCACGTATCACAGTATACTCTGAGAGCTGGCTGAAGTTTGAAAAGATAAATGACATTGAGGGGTTTGCCGGGTTAAGTCCTTTAAACCTTGCAATCTTTTCAATTGCTCTTGAGGCACGTATGTCGCAACCCATGGCATAAATAGTATCAGTCGGGCAGATAATTATGCCGCCCTGCTCGAGCAACCAGGTAACTCTGCGCACCTGGTCAATATTCGGGTTCTCCTGATATAGTTTAATAAGCATCCCAAGAATTTTGAGTGTATAAATATAAGAGTTGTGAAGGGAAAAGAAAGAAGGAAAAAGATAAAAGATAAAAGGAAAAAGATAATAGAGCGAGAGCGGAGAGCGTAAAGCGACCCTTCTTTTGTCTTACTTTTGTCTTTTTACTTTTATCTTTTGTCTTAATAAAAAAAGGGTAAGCTACTTATATCGCACCGCTACAACCTTTTACCCTTGCTGCCTTCCGGCCCTGGGGGAGTTCAAAGGGAGCTGATCGTATAAGACTTACCCCGCGCAAAAGTACTAACTTATAATCCACATCCAAAAATATTTCCCTATTTTTCTTTGAAAGTTTTATTCTGCGAAATAAATTATATTTGTCTTAACAAACTAAAATAAATAAAGCCATGGAAACTACTACTTCTATTTGGAAATCATGTTTAAAATTTGGGATCATTTTAGGTCTCATCTCTGTTGTTATGAGTGTTCTTTATTATGTTATGGACATTATGTTTGCATCATGGATTATGGTGCCATCAATTGTTATAACACTTATTGTACTTTTTCTTCTTCAGCGTTCATATCGTGATTCTTGTGAAAACGGATATATCACCTACGGAAGAGCTCTTGGAAGCGGAGTAATAATGCTATTATATTCAGCCATCATCTCTGCTGTTTTTGCTTACCTGCTTTATGCAGTGATTGATCCGGGGCTGGTCGACAAGTCATTAGCTGCAGCACAGGCAAAGCTTGAAGCTAAAGGGATGCCCGAGGCAGCAATTGATGCTGCAGTTAAGGTACAGCAGAAAATGCTTCAGCCATGGGTTATAAGCCTGTCAACTATATTCGGAACAATGTTTTCCGGCACTATTATGGCCCTTATCACATCAATTTTTGTGACAAAAAAAGGCAATCCTCTTACTGAAATCGAATAATAATGGATCTTTCTATAGTCATCCCTGCATTTAACGAGGATGAGTCTGTTCCCGAACTGGCAGAATGGATTGATCGGGTTTGCAAATCGTCTGATCTCTCTTATGAGATGATTTTTATTGACGATGGCAGCACCGATCATACCTGGGATGTAATAAAAGAGATGGGAACAATGTTCCCTAGTCTGAAAGGCATCAGGTTCAGAAGAAATTATGGCAAAGCCGCAGCCCTTCATACAGGTTTTACTGAATGTCATGGCGATGTTGTAATTACTATGGATGCCGATCTCCAGGATAGTCCTGAAGAGATCCCCGACCTTGTCAGAATGATACGTGAAGAAGGGTATCATGTTGTATCAGGCTGGAAACGTAAACGTTATGATCCGTTTGTAAAAAGGGTCACTTCAAAGTTTTATAACTATACTGCCAGAAAATTCTCGGGAATTAATCTCCACGATTTCAACTGCGGACTGAAGGCATATAACAAGGATGTTATCAGAAGCATAGAGGTCTATGGTGAGATGCACAGGTATATACCTATCCTTGCCAAAGAGGCGGGCTTCAACAAGATTGGTGAGAAGGTTGTACACCATCAGGCAAGAAAATACGGTGTTACCAAGTACGGACTTGACCGGTTCATTAAAGGTTATCTCGATCTCCTTACAATTACCTTTATAACAAAATTCGGAAAGAGTCCGATGCATTTCTTTGGGATGCTGGGAACACTTATGTTCGTCACTGGTTTTGGGCTTGCTCTCTTCCTGGGTGTGCGAAAGCTTGTTTTTATTCACAATGCAATGAGGGCCCCGCTGGTAACAACCAGTCCCTATTTCTATATTTCTCTTGCGGCAATGATAATCGGGACTCTGCTCTTTATGACCGGATTCCTTGCAGAGCTGATAAACAGGAGATCATCAGAACGAAATGTTTATCTTATTAAGGATGATGTAAATATTTGAATATGTAGAATCGCCCAAATTGGGCGATTCTACAATTCCAATAATGATTTCCGGAGTTGGCTCCAGGAATATTGCTCCTTCTGTTTTGATATTCCCTCGTCAAATGAATGTTCCTTTTTATTGGCATAGAAGTCAATAATGGCATTGGCTATGGCTTCAGGTTCGGGTTTGACAACATAACCGCATTTGCCATCCGGAACAATCTCTGCCAGGCCTCCCACATCTGTCACCAGCATTGGCTTATTAAAATGATATCCCACCTGTGTCACACCACTCTGTGTTGCTGATCTGTAAGGCTGCACAATGAGTGAGGCAGCACTGAAGTAATATTTTACTTCTGAATCGCTTATGAAATGAGTATGCATTATTACCTTGTCAGAGAGAGAGAACTTTTCTATAAGGCTATTGTAATACTCAGGCTCATTGTAAAACTCTCCGGCAACAATAAGATTTATACCAAGCGCTTTTATCTCAGGCCGGTTCATGGCTTCAAGGAGCAGATCAAGGCCCTTGTATCTCCTGATAAAACCAAAGAAAAGCATATATGATTTTGCCGGGTCAAGGCCAAGATGCAGCAGTGCTTCTTTTCTGTCGACAGGCTCACCGTAATTATCATACAGCGGATGAGGGTTTACAATAACCGGCATCTCGGGGCTGAATCTTTTCAGGTCATCCTCTACTGATTTTGTCATTACCAGTGCCCTGTCAATGCTTCTCACGAAAAACTTCGTCAGTAGAATGTCGCCTGGTCTTTTTTCGTGGGGCACAACATTGTCGAAAATGGAGATCACCTTTGTATGCCTGTTCCTGCGGGTTATTCTTGCCACTGTTCCAAGAGCGGGTGCCATAAAGGGGAGCCAGTAACGCATGATAAGAATATCAGGTGACATCCTGCGAATCTTCCTCCCTGTGGCAATCCAGCTAAACGGATTTACAGAGCTCAGCACCCTTGAGATCTTAATGCCCTGCGGTGGTTGTGAATCGCTGTACTGAGTCTTCCCCGGAAAGAGGAATGACGGATACTGCAAAGTAAAGGTATAAATCTCGGTATCATCGCCACTATCAATAAACTCCCTTGCAAGGCGATCGGAATAGGCAGCTATTCCGCCACGATAAGGATATGCAGGACCGCAGATTAAAATCTTCATTTTTTCAATCACTTGTTCCCCTGGCAAAATCTTCAAGATACTGGTATTGATGTGTCAGGTTTCCTTTATCAATTATAGTTGCACGTTTTATCATATCCGAGTCGTTCTCATTGAACAGGTCAAAGAGAACGTGCTCTATCAGCTGGTTTCCGAAGTCGTTTGACGAATCCCTGGCCAGTTCACCGGGGAGGTTATCAATTGACATCACTGTGATATTGTCGGGGTTTGTAAACGGCAGTTCTTCCATGCCCGTATGGCGGTTATAACTGTAGAACGGGTCTGCTATTGTTGTTGCTCTAAGGGTAGAGGCAATCGGTCCGTTGACGTCACAGCTAATATCGGCAATGATTGAAATTCTGAAATCGTCAGAAGCGGAGTCCTTCTGAGTAAAGAACAGGGGTGATTTCGGATCCCAGAAATGAGCTGCAATAAGTATGTCTGTTACTTTGGTGAATCTTAGGAAGTCGTTTTCATATTCCTCGGGGTGGTTAAGGAAGTTGTTAAAATCAAAAGGAAGGCCTTCCTTGTGCTTTGTATAGTGTTGAGGGCCTATCTGGCACACAACCGGTACATTATACTCTTTTGTAAGGAAGTCTTCCGGTGACACCTTCACAAGGTTGCATACCTCGAGAGTCTCCATGGCTCCTGAAGCAACGCGTCCCTCGCCTGTGACAAGAATTTTCAGTCCGGGTTTAAGCTGTATCATTCTTAGACCGGCCCACATCTCTTCAAGATCGAGGCACTGGTATGCAGGTTTAAGTTTAAACCGGTTTGTTTTTATTCCCCTTGCTCTCAATCCGTTATATGCGCCTGCGATCCCTGCCCAGCGGCCGAAGGCAACAACGCGTTGTCCTTTGTCTGTTGTCAGGTGTTCATAATCAATAAGGGTGATCTTTCTTTCGAGCATCTCACGCAGCATCTCCCGGTTATGTTCCTGTTTCTTGGCAACATGGGGGAAGAAGAGGTACTTTTTCCCTTCAATAAAAAACCGTTTGTCAACCTCCTTCACTCCCATAAGAATATCGCAGTCGCTTAAATCTTCCTTCAGTGGTATCATCAGATATTCATATTCTTCGTTTGAATAACAACGGATATCTGATGGCTGCACATAAAACTCAACGAAAGGATACAATTCCTGCAGTTCTACTATCTGTGGTGGAGTAAGAGGCACTCTTCTATCGGGTGGATTCTTGGTTTCCCTAAGAATTCCCACTTTAATTCTCTTTTCCATTGTGTTATGTTTGAGGCAAGTGAAGGTAAGAAAAAACGGACTGATTTTTGATAATAAAAAATGTGTTGTAAAGAATAATATGCATAAATTTGCAACCACAAACCATGGGGCTGACCTGGTTTTGACAGCAAGCCGTGATGGTATGTAAGCATGCAGAGAGTGGTGGCGCAGCTCTTTAACTTGTGTCACAAAAACAATAACTGGCGAGAATAACTACGCTCTTGCTGCTTAATTTGCTGATGCAAATTAGCTTTATCCCGGCACAAGGTGCTGGGACGAGACGTTTCCCGGGCGGTGACGCCCTGTACCAACCCGATTAGGAAGCGCACGCAATTCAGGGATTGTCTGATGGTTACTCCGGCCTGAAGATGAAATAAAAGGAGATAAGGAGTGGTCCGGTTGCCTGACACCTCATCACTCCCGACAATAAAGCCAGGATAAGCATGTAGAAAGCATATGGTTACCTTGCCTGGACCCGGGTTCGACTCCCGGCAGCTCCACTGATTAAGCAAGTGCTGCCACTTCCGGAAGGAAGTGGCTTTTTATTTTCCTGTAAAGTGCTGAGAGCTCGCTCTCAAAAGCGTACAGGAAAATAAAAAAGACATTTGCCGCCAGGCAAATGGCGGCACTTATTTACAGGACTGAAGCTTAGGGACGGTGAGCGAAGCGAACACCCCCGCCAGTATCCTCTCATTTTACTATCAAAACAAGATATACAAAGATTGACCCATCCTTACAAAAAAAAGGGGCAATCAACGATGCCCCCTTGTGTAACCCTAAACTAAGCCTAAATATCTGTGAAGATATGTGCTCTATGAAAACTAAACTCCGATGCAAAGATATAAGATGTCATACATATTATCAAAATATTTTGTAACAAATTTGTTAATTATTCTAACGTAAGTAGGTCAGAGTCCCATCAAATGGGTAATGTCCATAATACTTTCTGCAATGAACATCCTTTGTTCCATATCACATCAATAACCTTTTTAAATAAAATGTGTAATACAACAATCAGCACTCTATCCTGAAGTTGACATCAACAGTAGTGTTGCCTTTCAGCATTGACCACACCGGACAATAGGTATCCTCGGTCATTTTTATCACCTTGCGCATATCGTCATCGGTTACATCAGGTGATGTGATAATTATATCGAGGGAAATTGTTTTGAATCCTGTTGGGTGCTCCTCTTTTCGTATCCCCCCTGATTTCACCTCAAAACCGGAGATGGTTTTATGCATCCGGCGGAGAAAAGTAAGAACCGAAGTGCTGACGCATGAGCTCAGGCTTAGTAGCAGCAACTCAAGAGAAGTGTACCCCGTGTTGTCTCCCAAAGGGGGTATATAATCAATAGATATTGGTTGGTTATTGTCAGCTGTTCCAATAAATTTAACCTTGTCATTTACAAGCTTTAATCCGGCACTTACTTCTTTTGATTTGTCCATATTTTTTATTTTATCTGTCAATTAATCTGGCACTTCCTTCCGAATACCTGGCTCCTGCCGGTTTTAATTTTGCAGAAGCGGTTTCAATTTCCTGAAGATCGCTGACTGTCAACTCAACAGAAGAAGCCCCCAAATTTTCGACTAGGCGTTCTGTTTTTGTTGTACCTGGTATTGGAACAATCCATGGTCTTTTAGCAAGAATCCATGCAATTGCAATCTGCGCAGGAGTTGCATTTTTACGCTGTCCAACAGCTTTCACTAAATCAACAAAAGCAAGATTGGCTTTCAGGTTTTCCGGACTCAGACGTGGCACCGTGCTTCGGAAATCTTTACTGTCAAAAGTGGTGTTCTCATTCATTTTACCTGTCAGAAAACCTTTACCGAGCGGACTGAATGGTACAAAACCAATACCGAGTTCTTCAAGCGTTGGAATTATTTCATCTTCGGGTTCGCGCCACCATAATGAATACTCGCTCTGAAGTGCTGTCACCGGTTGCACTGCATGGGCACGACGAATGGTTTTAACACCTGCTTCTGACAAACCAAAGTGCCTCACCTTACCCTCTTTGATCAAATCCTTAACAGTCCCTGCCACATCCTCAATCGGAACGGCAGGGTCAACACGATGCTGGTAAAACAAATCAATGCAGTCAGTCTTCAGTCGTTTCAAAGATTCCTCTGCCACCAGTCTTATCCTTTCGGGGCGGCTGTTCAGACCTTCTCCACCAATGTTAAAACCAAATTTGGTAGCAATAACAACCTGGCGCCTGTAGGGTTTGAGTGCTTCGCCAACAAGTTCTTCATTAATTAATGGACCGTATACTTCGGCTGTATCAAAAAATGTCACACCGAGTTCAACAGCTTTACGGATAAGGTCTATCGATTGCTTTTTGTCGGCAATAACACCATAGCCATAACTCATACCCATACAACCCAGACCTATTTCGGAGACTTCCAACCCACTTTTCCCTAAGATTCTTTTTTTCATTTCATTAATTCTTTTAAGTTTCAGATATCCGGATTATTATTTCACATTGCAAAGATGAGATGAAAAATGCGAACAGCTCTTATACATATTACTGACTATTGTACCCGGATTACTTATATAGAATTATCTCACAAATCATGTTATTAAAATGATATAAGGCAGTATCAAATTTATATATAAGTTATTGACGAAATATAGAAGCCCAAAAGCATATTTAGTTACAATTCAATAACATGGTTTGAAACGCCATAGCTTACGGTTATCTGATTTAAGCTTCTTAGACTCTCCGTTAAAAGCTATTTAGCAATTTATTAAGGTATTTATCTATTTTCTCTGGTTTTGTCAGCGGTGAAAATCTTTTTATTGGTTTCCCGCTTCTGTCAATAAGAAATTTTGTGAAGTTCCATTTGATTCTGCTGCCAAATAAACCTCTTAACTCTTTTTTTAAATACTTATAGATAGCATGAGCGTTTTCGCCATTGACATCTATTTTAGCAAACATCGGGAAGGTTACTCCATAGTTTATTACGCAGCCTTCAGAAATTGATTTTTCATTGCCAGGCTCCTGATTTGCAAACTGATTACAGGGAAACCCCAGAATAACAAAATCTTTTTCAGCATATTTCTGATAAAGCTTCTCAAGGCCCTCAAACTGGGGAGTAAGACCACATTTGCTTGCAGTATTTACTATTAACACGGTTTTCCCCCTGAAAGAGTCCATGCTTATCTCTTTCCCCTGGAGAGTTATCGCTTTAAAGCTATAGAACAGTGCTTCCATACAATTAAATTTTATTTCGTTACAGATATTATCGTCTACGACACAAACATAAAAAAATTCATTGTATCGCAAGCTACATATAGCTTATCTTCTATTTCATCATCCAAATTTTAATTGTTTAGTACAGATTGAAAAAGAAGAGTGTCTCAGAAAGAAACAGAGGTCACTCTCGATGATACCGTAAAGCTTTTCTTTAAAGTGCCACCTGAATAGGATCCCCCGGTGTAATATCCTCCGGTGTCTGATCCGCCTGTATATGTCCCGCCAGTGTAGATATCATAAGCTGAACCTGTAACGAGCCCGGAGGATGAAAATACTATGTAGTAAGCTGTTCTGGCAGGCTTATATGTAACCATGTCTGTATTGCTTGCACCCTGAATATGGACGTATGACGATGTTGAAAACGAGGTGCCTGTGGATGTTCCGCTGCCCGGCTGGCCGGGGGTGGTGGAGCTGCCTGACGGACCATTGATAATAAGGCTGTTCTGGGACGATGTGGAACTGGCTCCTTCTATCATATTTCCGGAGTTTGGCCCTGAAGCAATAAGGAAACCACCATTAATGTTGAAATTACCATTAATATCTATTGCCACTTCAGGGCTTGAAGATGGCCCCTGAACAACAACAATACCTCCCGTCATCGTTGCCGAGCCGTTGCTGTCAAGGCCATCTCCTGTTGACGGATTGAGAATGATCGTTCCGCCTGACAGCGTTACAACACTGCCGTCATCATATTCAGTTGCAGTGCCTTCAGTGCCATTGATAGCATCATCAGTAACAGCAAGTGTCACACTCCCTCCTGTAACTGTTATTGCCGGCCCTTCAAAACCCTCATAAGCTTTTGTTACACTGATGGTACCGCTATTGACAGTAAGTGATTTTTCGGCATGAACAGCATCATCCATTGTTGAGATGGTAACTGTTCCTCCATTCATAACAAAAGATGTGTCGGTATTGATGGCATCGTCGGCAGAATTTATTGAAATGTCGCCGGCGTTGATAGTAATTTTTGACTTTGCCTTAAGTCCTTTTGCCGAGATGGTTCCGGTATAGCCCTGCGTTGATGTGGCTGTGCCGCTGCCGCCACCTGCCTTAATGGTCATATCGGCATAATTGATAAGTATGTCTGAATATGCTGAAAAGGCATCACCCGTTGAGGTGATATTAAAAACCCCGCCATCGATCCGTATAAAGCCTGCACCAGCATCAGAGTCATTATTTGACTTAAGCCCGTCGCCTTTTGATACAACATTAACCGAGCCATCGTGCACCAGAATGTAATCTTTCCCCCTGATACCTGTGTTTGCTGAGGTGACGTTGATTGTGCCACTCTTGATTATCAATCCGTCCTTACTTGTTATTCCATTGTTAAAATTCCCGGTCACATAAAGACTTCCTGTTCCATAGAAAGTAAGATCAGATTTACTGAAGATGCATGCATCAGGTTCCATTTCTGTTGCATCATCGTAGGTATATGAAGTACCATCAGCCAGATAACTGGTTGTCCCGGCAATGGTTACAATAATGACTTTCTCTGCTTTGCTGACATATATCGGTGAACTGCCGGTGCATGTTATGCTGGCTCCTTTAAGAACTAAACGTACATTCTCCGCGTCAGATGAATTGACAACCAGTCGTCCGTTTGAAGCGGTTCCCGAGACACAGTAAGTACCACCGCTGCTAATTGTAACAACCTGGCTGCTAACTGCGGCCTTTGTTGCGTTTGTTGATGTTGCCGAGGTCCCGTTGAAAACAATGAACACTGTATCAGTGCTGCCACCACCATAGTCGGCATCATTTTCATCAATTCCGGAATAGCCTGAATCATTATTATCACTGTCTCCGTCATTGTTGTTTGTGGCATAATGCTTTTCACAACTGAGTAGTGAAAAAAGTGCAAAAAAGGCTAAAAGCAGGAAGTATGTTTTTCTGCAATCCATAGGTTATTATTTAAATGGTAGAAATATGGGGTTGACTTATAAAATTCCGTTCATTATTTTCTATAATACAATGAAAGGTCTTTCCCCCCTATCGTCAACAGAATTTTTTTTCAGAATAGTTTAAAAGCAAGTGGTCAGCAACAGTTTGTAGTGCAATCACAGTTGCCATTGCCGAATTCAATCTGTATAGTGGTGTGCACGAGTCCGAATTTCTCCCGCAACTGTACCTGTACAGCATTCATAAATATCATATCGGTAGGTTTGCATGTTGTCAGGTGAACAGTAAGAGCGGTCTCAGTTGTGCTCATGGCCCAGATGTGAAGGTCGTGCACATCACATACCTCAGGCAGCTTCAAAAAGAACTCCCGTACATCACGGCTGTCAATGTTTTCAGGGACAGCATCAAGTGCAAGGTTCAGTGAATCTATAAGCAGGCGGTATGAGCCGTAGAGTATGACAATAATTATCAAAAGAGACACCAACGTATCAATCCATTGAGCACCGGTAAAGAACATAATTATACCGGCAATAACGACTCCTGATGAAACCAGCGCATCAGCCAAAAAGTGAAGGAACGCGCTCCTTATGTTTAAATCATGTCGGTCTCTCATAAAAAGCCAGGCAGTAAAACCGTTAACTGCTATTCCTATTGCTGCTATTATGATCACGTTGGATGAGTTGATGTTGAAAGGTTTGTTTATCCTTATTATATTTTCATAAACAATAAAACCTACGGCACCCAGAAGAAGGACTGAATTAAGCAGGGCTACAAGAATGGTTGAACGTCTGAAACCGTATGTAAAGCGGTATGTCGGCTTATGATGCGAGAGTAAAATTGCAATCCATGAAAAGGTCAGGGCAAAAACATCACTCAGATTATGCCCTGCATCAGAGACAAGCGCCATAGAATTAGAGAGAAAACCGTATGCCGCTTCAACTATAATGAAAATTACATTTATAGCAATCCCAACTTTAAAGGCAGTGCCAATATTCAGTTCATGACTGTCATGGGTTTCATTATGATTACTATGAGGACTATTCATTATAAATAAGATATTCAACTAAACAACAAAATAAAGCTAATGTTAAAAGCGGAGAATTAATTGTTAAACCAAAACTTTAATAACTCCGTCATCATAAATTAAAAAAGTGCCATTCTGCAAAAATCATCCTAAAATTAAAAAGGTGTTGCAGGTCTGTTTTCTTTTGGGTTATCTTTGCCGAACATTTAGGAAATCTACCCCCTGACTAAAAATGCCTGATGAAAAGAGTACTATGTATAAAAAATCCTAAAGCCGGCAGGCATCGCGTTAAACTGGATAAAAGTATCATAGCAGAGCACTTTCCAAAGGGTGTAGAGATTGAATTTGTTGTCACACAGGAACCGGGAGAGGCATCAGTAATCACTGAAAAGCAACTGAATGACTTTGATCTGTTTGTCGCCATAGGCGGAGATGGAACTGTCAATGAGGTTGGTAAGGTCCTTATAGGTACAGAAAAAGTATTGGGCATTGTCCCTGCCGGGTCAGGAAACGGACTTGCCAGAGAGCTCGGAATGAACATGAATCTGACCAGTGCAATAAAACAACTTGCTGAATTCAACATCACATCCATTGATACAATAAGTGTAAACTCATATCCAAGCCTGAATGTTGCCGGCATAGGTTTCGAGGCTGAAGTAGCACATCTTTTCAAGACGCTAAAGAGAAGAGGATTCTCAGCATATGCCAAGTGCGTGGCAAGACTGATATCAGAATACCGACCTGTAGAAGTAGATATAGAAATTAACGGCGAAAAGGTTACCAAAAAGGTGTTTTCTCTTTCATTTTCGAATTCCAGGCAGTTTGGCAATAATGTATATAACTCCCCTTTGGCAGGTTTCAACGATGGGTTAATAGATGTATCTGTGATAAAACCATTCCCTTTGATACTTGCTCCTGAACTGTCTATCAGATTGTTAGACAGATCACTTCATAAATCATGGTATTATGAAGTTGTTAAGACCGAAAAAATCGGGATACTTAATAAGGGCGAGATGAGGTGGCACGTCGATGGTGATCCTGTTATCATACAGGGCCCAATTGTAGTTGAGATAAAAAAACAATCGCTCAGGGTACTTACCGGAACAAGAGCCCGGTAGAAAACTTGTGTCAAAACATATTTTGTTTCATTTCCTTTTTAACAAACTCATTCAAATTAATAAATGTACATATGAAAATATAGGTTTTAATACCCATATTTTTGCACAAATAGCTTGAGTTTGTAATTTTTTCATATTTTTATCTGATAAATTTGAACAAAAGCAGGTAGTTTATTACCAAAACAACAGTATAATTCTGGCAGAGCTTCTCAAATGTCAGTAATGTCAGAACCTCAAAAAATGAATTTAACATGCACAACAAAAGTTAAAATGTGTAATTAAAAATCAATCCTTATGAAAAAAATCCTTACAGCATTTTTATTTACCACGCTCAGTGCATCTCTTTTTGCCGGAGGTCTTGTGACCAATACCAATCAGAGTGCATTGTTTACCAGGCTGCAAAGTCGCAATGGATCGGTTGCTCCAGACGCAGTTTATTACAACCCCGCAGGTCTTACCAGGTTAGGTGACGGATTACATTTATCCATTAGCAACCAGGTAATCAAGCAGACGAGGACAATAACCACAGATTATCCTTACCTTCATAATAAAAAGTATGTAGGAGACGTTTTTGCGCCTATCTTCCCTGGAATATATGCATCTTATAACTACAAAAAATTTGCATTCTCATTTGGATTTAACCCGGTTGGAGGTGGTGGAGGTGCCAAATTTGATGATGGCCTTCCTATGATAGAAATGTCTCCTTCGGATCTTGTCCCGGCGTTTGCCTCAAAAGGGGTAAGTGATTACAGGTTAAGTGAATATTTTGAAGGTAAGTCTGTCTTTTTCGGATACCAGGCTGGTGTGTCTTATAAAATCAATGACATTGTTTCTGTATATGCCGGAGTGCGTTATGTAACCGCAAAAAACACATACACAGGTCATCTGTCTGGTATTGAGCTTTATAACTTTGGCGGTAGTGGTACCTGGACACGGGCCGATGCCATTATGACCGGCATTGCCACATCAGCCTCAACAGCCGCTGTAAGCACCACAGGCATTGTAAACGCAGGTTATGGAAGTCTTACTCTTGCCCAGTGCGTTTCAAACAGTATAATTACCCAGGCTCAGGCCGATGCTCTCAGTGCAGGTCTTACAGCATTGGGCGGTACTCCAACTGCATCAACCACGGTATCGACATACAACACCTCTTTCCTTACATACGCTGCAAAATTTAACGCTTCAGCAGTACTTCTGGGTGACCAGTCTGCCGACGTAACCCAGACAGGTTCAGGTATTGCCCCGATTATTGGTGTTAATATTTCTTTATCAGATAAGCTTAACATCGGTCTTAAATATGAATTTAAAACCCCTCTGACTGTAACAAACGATACCAAATCTGACTTCATTACCGGCTTCACCGGTACGGGAACCCCTATTACAATGTTCCCTGATGGTGCAAAAACTATCCAGGATATGCCTGCAATGCTCGCCGGTGGATTTGAATTCAGACCATTGGGTAAGCTCATGATCACTGGTAGTGCTAACTACTACTTCGATAAAAACGTTGATTATGACGGTTCAGAAAGCGTTGATATAAATCAGATTGATAAGAACTTCAAAGAATTTGGGCTTGGAATTGAGTATGGTCTGACTTCAAATTTACGCGCAAGTCTGGGATGGCTCGGAACATATACGGGTGTTAACAGTGAATACAACAGCGAACTAAGGTACAGTACAAGCACTAACACAATAGGTGGTGGCTTTGGTTATAAGGTGACTAACATGATTGACATCAACCTTGGCGCTTCATATACTGTTTATCAAAGCACAACCAAAACATACCAGCACAACTTTGCAGGAAGTGGTTTGATGCTTGATGTTAACGATAAGCTTGAAAAGAATACATTGATATTTGCATTGGGTGTAGACCTGAACTTCTAGTATCAATTGACAAACAAAAAAAGAGAGGCTTCATTTAAGTCTCTCTTTTTTATTTTCAGAAACTGATTCCCTGCGATTTAAGATTTTCAATATACAATTCCCTGTTTGGAGATTTTGAGCTCACAAGCGCGTCATACCACAACTTTACATTTTCCGCCATGCCCAGATTCTTGTACAGCATTATAATACTTGAATATACTGCACCGTTTATTCCGGGGTTTTGTTTGCCATACTTCTCAACAATATCCTCAAACTTCACGCATGCCTCGTCATTTTTTCCAAGGTACCATGCGGCAAAGGCATCATCAAGCGCGGCATTTATGTTTTTGTCAGCTGTAATGCCGTAAAACTTAAAACAATTGTTTTCGCACTCTTCAATAATATTAAACCAGGACAGGTAGCCTGTTGCAGGAAAAACAAGCCGGAAGCTGACAGTCTCGTCGGCAGTGGCAAAATTGTATTGGTCGGGACAGAAGGGTACGCCGGCTACATCTTTTATCTTCACCGATGATCCATCGGGTTTAACCAGGCGGGTTTTTTCATCAAAACATATCCATCCGCCTTCAACCTCGTTTTTTATACTCACATAAACCTCAGTTGAACCTGGGTTAAAGACTACTTTAGTTACCCTGGCAGTGCTGTGCGAAGCCAATCCAACATTTGGATTCTCAATAGTCTGTGAAAATGTGGTGAGGGAAAACATAAAAACCAGGAATAAGGAAGCCAGCGTTCTCATCTTTAGTGTTTTTATTTAATCAAATTTAATAAATTCCCCTGAACACACCCGTTGACAATTCATCATTTCATTGAATAACCGTTACAAATGGACTACTTTTGTAATATTTATGTTACATTACTATAACTCTTTTGTAACACATTCATATGATCTTTGCAAATATTGAATAAGATGAGAAAAGAATATTATTTATGCGCCTTAATTGTACTTTTTACATCAGTAACAGTTGAGGTATCGGCACAGGATCAAGCGGCACAGAAAGAAGAGTTCAAGCCATCCGGCAAGCCTTTTTTCGTGATGTTCACAAATATCCATACAACCTTTTCAGACAATAAATATCTTACGGCTTTTGAGTTAAACCGGGGTTATCTTGGTTATGACTATTCATTTTCCAGGCAAATTTCAGCGAGGATAATTTATGATGCCACCGCGCAAACGGTAAATGGTAATGTAATGATGCAGGGCTATCTGAGGAACGCCTTTTTGCAATTTGACAATGGAACGTTTCAGTTTAAAGGCGGTCTCATTCCGTCTGAGCATCTTTTTTTGGCTGACAAACTATGGAACTACAGATATATTGCAAGACCGCTTATAGATATTTCAGGTATGATCTACTCTGCTGACCTCGGAATATCTTTTAAATACAAACCTTCAGATATAGCAGCATTTGATGTTTCAATAACCAATGGCAGAGGGTATAAGGACCTCGCAGCTGATTCAACCTTCAGGTACAGTGCAGGCATAACGCTTATCCCGGTAAAAAATCTTACAGTGAGGGGTTATTTTGATTTTATGCCTGAAGATGAGGCCACCCAATGGACCACCGGGGTGATGTGCGTGTATAGCGGAACAAAATTTTCTGTCGGAGCTGAATTCGATATGCAAAAGAATCACTCATATAATAAGGGTCACAACTATTCAGGGTTTGCTATCTTCGGTTCTTATACAATGAATGAAAAGGTAGGATTCTTTGGCAGATTCTACGAGTTCTCATCGGTTATACCCAATGGTGAAATAACAGAATGGAACAGTGCAAATGATAATAAAACCATAGTGGCAGGCATCGACTATAGTCCTGTTAAAGGAATAAGGATATCACCAAATGTAACTTATATTGATCCTGACGCAACAGGTGCAGCAGGCAAGACAGTTGCCTCATTAAACTTTGAAGTGAAATTTTAAAACGTAAAACATTAAAACATTATATCAAACCATTATGAAAAAAGTACTGATTCTTTTGGTAGCCTCATTAGTTTTGATTTCATGCAACAACAGCGGAAGCAGCAAAACAGTTAAGAACAAGAATGTGAATCTTACTGCAGCCGGAGCAACTTTCCCGCTGCCATTCTATAACCTGGCCTTCAAGAAATATGCTGAAGCCACAGGTGTTTCAGTTAACTATGGCGGGATTGGCTCAGGAGGAGGAATAAAGAGTCTTCGTGACAAGGTGGTTGACTTCGGTGCTACTGATGCCTTCCTTTCAGATGAAGAGCTGGTTTCAATGTCGGCACCCGTTGTTCATGTGCCTACATGTATCGGAGGAGTGGTTCTGGCATATAACCTTCCCGGAGTAACCGGTTTGAAACTCACTCCTGAGGTAATTGAAGGGATTTTCCTTGGTGAGATTACCAAATGGAACGACTCAAAAATTGCAGCAATAAACAAGGGGCTCACGTTGCCTGATATGAAGATCACGGTGGTATATCGCTCTGATGGAAGTGGTACAACATATATCTTCAGTGATTACATGACCAAGGCAGGCAAATCATGGGCAGCTAAAATTGGTACAGGTAAGTCACTTAACTGGCCGGTAGGGATAGCTGCAAAGGGGAATCCCGGTGTCGCAGGTACAATTAGTCAGTCAGCAGGAACAATAGGATACATAGGATACGAATTTGCAGTAGCGCAGAAGATTCCGGCAGCATATATTGCCAACAGCAGCGGTAACTTTATTGAACCGAGCCTTGGATCACTCACTGCAGCTGCAGCAACGGACATACCAGCCGATACAAGGATCATGCTGACGAACTCGCCTAACCCACAGGCTTATCCTATTACCAGCTTCACCTGGATCATACTCTACAGGGAACAGGCATATGACAATCATTCGCTGGCCAATGCCGAGGCGGCAGTTAAAGCAATAAAATGGCTTACAGGGCCTGATGCTCAGGCCATTGCCACCAGCGTAAATTATGCACCTCTGCCACAGAAAGCAGTTGAGCAGGCATCAAAGGCTCTTGAGGAGGTAACATTTAACGGTACAAAGGTACTTCGCTAAAACGTTATATGGGAGGCGACAGGATTACAAAAGGCCTATTATTCAGTTCATCACTGGTTTTATTGCTTCTGAGTGCGGGGATGATTTTCACCCTTGCATCAGGAGCAATACCCGCTTTCAGGGAGTTTGGTGGCAGGTTTATTTTCTCATCAGCCTGGGATCCCACACCAGGTAAGGAGCAGTATGGCGCCCTTGCCTTCATCGCAGGAACAATGCTGACATCCCTCCTTGCGCTTATCATATGTATCCCTATGGCTTTTTCTGCCTCACTGTTCGTCTCAGAGTATTATAAGGGAACCCGCATTGCCTCTGTACTGAGGAGCCTGGTGGATCTGCTGGCAGGCGTCCCGTCAATTGTATATGGTTTTTGGGGGTTTTATACACTCAGACCGCTCATAATGAAAACCGGGCTTAGCGATCAGGGTTTTGGCATATTCACAGCCTCACTTATTCTTGCAATAATGATAGTTCCATATGCAACTTCTCTCAGCAGTGAGATCATATCCATGGTGTCAACAGAGATGAAGGAGGCAGCTTACTCTCTTGGCGCAACACGCCGGGAGGTGATTTTTAATGTAGTCATACCTTCAGCAATGTCGGGTATCGTTGCCAGCTTTATTCTTGCCCTGGGAAGAGCATTGGGTGAGACAATGGCAGTTACCATGCTCATTGGAAACGCAAACATAATACCAAAGGGCCTATTTTCTCCGGGAAATACCATGGCTTCAGTAATAGCCAACCAGTTTGGAGAGGCCGACGGGCTTAAGATGAGTGCCCTTATTGCAATCGGGTTGATACTCTTTGCAATAACCGCACTGGTAAATGCACTTGGTAAGGTTATTATTAAAAGATTTGCCTAGTATGGGAAATATCCTGGCAGATAATATTAACAGGAGGAGCAAACGAAACAAACGTTTCAAAGGGCTTATCATTTCAGGCTCAATAATTACTGTCATACCTATCTTCCTGATAGTAATTAACCTGATTATAAAAGGAGTAAGACAAATAAACCTGAGCTTCTTTACCGAAACATCTCCAGATACTTTCCAGGCAATGACTGCAACTGCAAACGGAGAAGTAATTCCTGGTGGTATAGCCAATGGTCTTGTAGGGTCACTGATAATGGTTCTTTTAGCCTCTGCATTGGCAATTCCAACCGGGCTGATGACGGGTGTTTATCTTTACGAAAATAAAAAAAAGAGATACGCTTCCGTGATCAGAAGTCTCACTGATGTATTACAGGGAGTGCCATCTATCATTCTTGGAATAATTGCCTACATCTGGATCGTAAAAGGTGTAACACGAGGTTATTCAGCTCTGGCCGGCAGCATAGCCCTTGCAATTATGATGTTGCCAATCATTGTTCGTTCAACCGAAGAGACTCTTAGCATGATTCCTGTGCAGATCAGGGAAGCATCTTTTGCGCTCGGTGTCCCCTACTACAAGATGATGATCAAAGTGCTTATACCATGCAGTTTCAGCGGTCTTGCAACCGGCATCCTTCTCTCTTTGTCAAGGATACTTGGTGAGACTGCTCCGCTGATGCTTACATCGTTAGGCAGCCCGGGCATAAATCTTAATATTGCAAAACCTTCAAGTGCTGTTCCTCTTCTTATATGGGACTTTTACAATGATCCTAATATGGTAAGCATGGTATGGAGTGCATCACTTTTTCTTATGATATTTGTGCTGTCACTTAACATTTTATCAAGGAGCATATCTAAAAATCGAAAATACATCTGATGAATGACTGATATTCCTATACTTACAATAGATGACCTTTCAATTTCTTATGAGGCAGGGAAATACGCAGTAAAAAACGTTTCAGCCTCAATAAAGGAATATGCCATAACGGCAATTATGGGTCCCTCCGGGTGTGGGAAAAGTACTCTTTTAAGAGCTATAAACAGAATGCATGAGCTCTACCCTGATATAAATGTTACCGGAGATATAAAGCTTAACGAGGAGAGTATTTTTGATATCCCGGCAATAGAACTGAGGCGTAAGATTGGCATGGTATTCCAGAGGCCCAATCCATTTCCCAATATGACCATCTACGAGAATGTCGTTGCAGGATATACCCTTAATGATATACGACTGAAAAAAAGTCAGCGCGATGATATAGTTGAAAAGGCCCTCCGTAGTGTTACTCTATGGGATGAAGTAAAAGATTCCTTGTTCCGGAAAGGCACTTTTCTCTCAGGGGGGCAACAGCAACGTCTCTGCATTGCCAGGGCAATTTCCTTTAATCCCAAGATACTCCTTCTTGACGAACCTACTTCGGCCCTTGATCCCATTGCAACATCAAAGATCGAAGACCTCCTTGGAGAATTGAAGAAAGAATATACGCTTCTTCTGGTTACGCACAATATGTCTCAGGCAGCACGGATATCTGACGACTCAATGTTCATGTACCTTGGTGAGCTTGTTGAAACAGGTCAAACTGAGACACTATTTACCAATCCAAAGGACAGCCGGACCGAAGCATACCTGACAGGGAAATTCGGTTGATTACACAATGATTTTCTAAATTTGTTAAAATGAATAAATCATGAGCAGCAAGAAAGAACAGGCAATAAACGATATAATGAACAGTTTCAGGGAGATGGCAAACCTCACTCTGGGACAGCTCAGTATGTTTGAAAAACTAATGTCAATTTCAGACGATAACTCCTTCAATTCATTAATGAACACTATGAGGGAGACTGAAAACAAAATTGATAACTTCGAAGTTGTTATAAGCGAGCAGTTTACAAACACAATTGTGCTTTATCAACCACTTGCTTCCGATGTAAGAAAGATTCTGGCCTGCTACAGGATGACTATCAACCTTGAAAGGATCAGTGACAGAATAATGAATATGATAAGGATAATTTCCAAGATCAGACACTCTCCTGAATATCCCCAGATTGTTGCGCTGATTAACAATATGCTTACATCAGGTGCCCTTATGGTTGAAAAATCACTGCTGTCATTTACTAACAGCGATCCTGATTTTGCCATATGGACAATAAAAAATGACTCTGTGATTGATGAGATGAATCATAAGCTTCTTATCACACATATAACCAAGTCTGATATGGATGAGAAAACCCGCGAGAAGGTGTTGAGTTTTGTTGAATTAAGGGATATGATATCAAACATAGAAAGGATAGCCGATCATGCCACCAATATTGCCGAAGCGTCAATATATTCGCTTCAGGGAACCGACATCAGACATACAGGGATCGGTAAAGAAGAAACGCCCACATCATGAATCTGAATAGCAAAAAGATACTTGCCGTTGATGATGAAGAAGATATCCTTGAGATATTACAGTTCAATCTTAGCGCCGAAGGGTTTGAAGTAGAAACTGCATTATCTGCTGAAGAAGCCCTTCAAAAGAACCTTCAGTCATTTGATCTTTTCATTCTTGATATTATGATGGGCAAAATGTCAGGGTTTCACCTGGCAGAGAAAATGCGAAAAGATCTCAGGATAGGTAAACCGATTATTTTTCTGACAGCCAGAGGAACCGAAAACGATAAGATTACCGGTTTCAACCTTGGTGCCGACGATTACATGTCAAAACCATTTTCAATAAAAGAGCTGGTTGCACGCGTAAGGGCAGTATTGAGAAGATCCTCTTCTGCTGCAACTGAAACACCGGAAACGCCTGACGGCTTCACAATAAATAATGAGAAGAAAAGAATTGAAATAGAAGGCTCTCCGCTTGATCTGACAAAGAAAGAGTTTGAAATCCTCTCTCTCCTGCTCCTGAACCCCGGGAAAATACACCCAAGGCATGAGCTTCTCGACAGAATATGGGGAAATGATGTGATTGTCACAGACCGTACCGTTGATGTCACGATTGCCAGGGTAAGAAAGAAAATGGGAGAAAAAGGAGACTGCATTAAAAATAAGTCGGGCTATGGTTATTATTTTGAAGAATAAAATGCATCAGCTATGATCCCAAGTAAGCATTTCAGCACAAAACTTTTTTATTACTATTTCGCCGTTTTTCTTCTGTTTGCCCTTTCAATAATGGCATTTCAATATCACAGGGAAAAGCAGTTCAGGGTTACTATGTTGAATAACAGACTGAATGACCTCTCACTGCAGGTTGACAACTTTATTGAAAACAAGAATCTTCCTGACTCATCGGGATACAAGTCCATTGATGAACTTTTGCCCATCCTGCCATATAGTGACATAAGAATCACTGTCATTGCTATTGACGGCAAGGTAGTGTACGATAGTGAAGTAAAGGATGTTAGTGGCCTTGAAAATCATCTCCACAGGCCGGAGGTAAGCAAGTCACATTTCTCCGACTTTGGGACCTCAGTACGTAAATCGGCTTCGACAGGCAAAGAATATTATTATTTTTCAAAATACTTTGATAAGTACTATGTAAGGCTGGCAGAGGAATATGACGTAAGGGTTATGGGGTTTCTCCACAGGCAAATGATGTTCCTGATATTTCTTATTGCCTCTTTCATTGTCATCTGGTGGCTTCTAAGGTTAATCACAAATATCTTCAGCAAAAGCATTACCAACCTGCGTGATTACACGGTTGCAATGCGACATGATAACACAACTATTCCCGTGATAAGTTTCCCTCATAACGAGATTGGAGACATTGCCCATGAGATTGCAGGTATATATAATGATCTTGTCAAAAGTGCTTCAGAGTTGTCACTGCAGAAAGACAAGCTATTCAAGCACCTTCATGCTCTTAACGAGGGCGTTGCTTTCTGTTCTGCTTCAAAAGAGATAACTCTTTCAAATAATCTGTTTATCCAGTTTCTTAATGCCATTTCAGGGGAGCATTCGCTCACACCAGGTAACTTCATTGAAACGCCGCAGTTTAAGCAGGTAAATGATTTTGTTACTAATCATCCTGTAAGCAATCCTGTCACCGCTGAGACGCCAAGGATTGAGTACCGGATTGAAAGCACCGGGCATTTTTATCTTGTTCAATGCATACTTTTCAGTGACCGTAGTTTTGAGGTCATAATCACTGATATCACCCGAACCGAGCAAAATAAGGCCATAAGACAACAAATGACCTCAAACATTGCACATGAATTAAAGACACCTGTTGCATCAGTAAAAGGATATATAGAGACTCTCCTTGAAAATGGTGAAATGGAAGCAGAAAAAAAGAGCTACTTCCTTAATAAAGCGTACTCGCAGACAGAGCGACTGACTGACCTGATAAATGATATTGTAATACTTAACAAGCTGGATGAGGCAGGCGGTAGCAGCTTCCCGTTTGAAGAGATTGAAATTGAAACATTGGTCAGGGAGCTTAAAGAAACCTTCGGAGCAGCAATGAGACGCAAGGGTATAACTCTTGAACCAGAAATCTATCCATCACTTAAGGTAACAGCCAACAAATCACTTGTGAATTCGGTTTTCCAGAACCTTATGGAAAATGCTATATCGTATGCAGGTGATAATATAACTATTAGAATAAAGAGTCTTCCTTCTGACGATAAGTTTCATTATTTCTCATTCTCTGACAATGGAACAGGTATACCTGAAGAGCACCAGGGTCGTATCTTTGAGCGTTTTTACAGAATTGACGATGGGCGGTCACGCAAGAGCGGTGGGACAGGTCTTGGTCTTGCAATAGTGAAAAATTCCATTTTGCTGCATAAGGGAGAAATCTCCATAAGGACCCGTCAGGGTGGCGGAACAGAATTTATTTTCTCATTACCAAAATAAAACGTATAAAATCATATGCGTTTCATTGCCTCCTGCTTTAGTTCAGGGGGCATTTTTTCAATTGCATATCTGAGAGCTGTACGAGGCATGTCTGTTCTGTGCTTCATCACATACCTGAACACCTGATCCAAATGAGCCTTACTGGCCTCCTTTAACATCCATCCGTATCCCTTCTGGACCATGTCGTCACTGTCGGTCAGCATTTTGTCAGCTATATCAAAGATGTCATCAATATATCTGCCCTCCCGGGCCGGTATTATAAGTGATACTGCCGAGGCACGTTTCACCCATCGGTTCTGAGACGCTGTCCACTTCTTAAGTTCAGCAATGTACCCGGGGTACATGTCTATAAACGTTCCAATAGTATGATTGCAAAGAGTGTCACACGACGCCCAATTGGAAACATAGTTTTTTACCCACTTCTCAAACACCTTAAAATCGTCAGGCAGGTACTCTTTTCTTACAGCATATGACCAATTGCAGGCAATAAATGACTCTTCCATCATACCCGATTGCCACAGGTTTTCGCATAAAGCAAAAACACCGGCCTTGTCATATCTTTTTGTCTTTTTAAAATACTCTTTGCCAATCTGTCCAACCTCGGCACTTGTGACCCCGTAAAGGCTGACCTCCTCCTTGAAGAATCTTAATCCTGATTCTCTGACTTTCTCACTTGAAGAGTCCCTGAGCTTCTGACGTACTTCCGAAAGTAAATGTTCCATATTGTGTCTGTTGGGACATGCCATGGCATGTCTCTACCTCAATTATTGAGCAAAAATCTCTTTGAATTTAACTTCAAAAAACTTATCAGGGAAGCCTTCGTTAACCTTTGAATCTATATTAAACATGAATCCTTTATACAAACCGGTTGTAACCTGTGTCTCAGTAAATGTCTGGGCAACTGTACCGTTAAAAGAGACCTCATATGTTGTCGGAGCTGTAACTTTCACTTTAATTGCGTTAACAGCATTGTATCCCATGTTAAGAGAAAGGGAGGCAAAAAGAAAACTGGTTGAAGTCCATGTTGATCCGTTATAATAATAGAAATTTTCCCCTACAGCTTTTACAATTATGAATGAGCCCTGTGTGTTAATCAACACTGCAATAAAATGTGAGCCATCGGTATAGTTGAAGAACAATCCCTGCCAGTCGTATGCGTATCCTGAAACCTTATTGACATTGGTCTCTATATAGTTTGACAGCGGATTTGTAAGCGTACCTGTTGAGAGATAAAGTGTGTATCCGCTGCGATCAGGGTTATTGAGATAATAGTCAGTGTAGCCGTTTTCGTCAAGGGTGGTCTGTTCAACAATGTTATCATTATTCTTCACACACCCCGTAAAAGTCAGCGCTATTGCTGAAAAAACTGCAATCAGCGATATACGTGCAATGTTTCCTGTTTTTTTCATGGTAGTATTAGTTTTTTAATAGGTATAAAAGTAATAAATTTTAAGTACTGTATAAACCCCACAATTCCCTTGCCAGAAATTAGCCGTCATTCCCAAATGGCATAAAAAATGTGGTGTGCTTAAATTCTGAACGATTATCACGGATAATTATTATCTTCGCGGCGGACATTTCCAAGAAGCAGCAAATGTTGTTTCAAAGTTGTCCGGAGCCATTAAACGTATTCTAATCCAAAAGAGCATCTGATGGAAAAGAGAATTGGGACAATAACAAACCTGACAAAGGGCACAGCGCCTGTCAAAGCCGTAAATATCCTGTTATCAGAATACTGCAGTATCATTCCTGCACGTCAGGTCCACCAGTTCATCATCGCAACAGAAGAAGCATTATCCCTCCTTTCGTTGTTGTATCACAGAAGTCATCAACGCTCTTACCGGAAAAGTCCGACGTTTAACGGATGTTGGGGAAAATCTATTCTTTCAAAATACAGGGAGGAGCATAATTATGGACAAGAGCGAACGGAATAAAGTATTCATTGACAGGGAGAAATTATATTCACTAATTGAAGGTAAGGTACCTGATCATTCTGAAGTAAATACTATTTTAAACAAGGCCCTAAGGCTTAATGGTCTTAATCTTGAGGAAGTTGCCGTCCTTTTGAGGGTTCATGACGCTGAAGTGATACACCTTATTATGGAGGCTGCGCAAACTGTCAAGGAGGAAATTTATGGTAAAAGGCTTGTCTTGTTTGCTCCTATTTATACAGGTAATGCATGTATAAATAACTGCACCTACTGCTCCTTCAGAAGAGACAACAAACTCATAAAGCGTAAGGTGCTTACCATGCAGGAGATTGACGAAGAGACACGTTCACTTCTGAGAGAAGGGCATAAAAGGGTTCTGCTCATCTGCGGTGAAAGCAGTAGAAATAACACTGACTACATGGTTGAGGCTATCAGGACAACATATGCTGCGCGTGAAAACAGTGGCAGGGATTATGTAAGGCGGATAAATGTTGAGCTTGCTCCTATGGAGGCTGAAGATTTTGCAAGACTCAAAGCTGAAAAAATAGGTACATATGTATGTTTTCAGGAGACATACGATCCTCTTTTATACGGTGACTTTCATCCTGCTGACACAAAGAAAGGTGATTATGAATACCGTCTGACAGTCATGGACAGAGCCATGGAAGGCGGAATTGATGATGTAGGTATCGGTGCGCTGCTTGGTCTGACAGATTACAGGTTTGAAGTGCTTGCAATGATGGAGCATGCTTCTCATCTTGAAAGAGCTTTTGGTTGTGGCCCGCACACAGTAAGTGTTCCGCGTATAGAATACGCTGTTGGCGCTCCGCATTCAGAAAATATACCATCCAGGGTGAGCGATAATGACTTTAAAAAACTGGTTGCAATTATCCGTATTGCACTGCCATATACCGGAATAATTCTCAGCACAAGGGAAAACGACCTGATGCGCAATGAATTATGTCACTATGGCGTAAGCCAGGTGTCGGCAGGGTCCAGGACAAACCCGGGATCTTACTCACATAAAGAAGAACAGTCTGGCAGCCAGTTTACTACAGGAGACCACCGTACACTTGATCAGATGATATCCTCAGTAGCAGATGCAGGGTATATTCCATCATTCTGCACAGGATGCTACAGAAAAGGAAGGGTTGGACATGACTTTATGGATCTTGCCAAACCAGGCCTCATAAAACAATATTGCATGCCAAATGCCCTGTTCACATTTAAGGAATATCTCGAAGATTTTGCTTCACCCCAGACGAAGGAAAAAGGGCTGGCCCTTATCAAAAAGATGGTCACGGAAGTAAATAATAATGCCCTGCAGAATAAAATCTCAGGGAGTCTTGAAACAATATCTGACGGGAAACGCGATATATACTTCTGAAACGACATGAAAAAGCCCCTGCGATTACGCCGGGGCTTTTTTGTAAGTATATGAATGATTATTTCTTTGCTCCTGTTCTGTTATAATAGGTCAGTGCGCCGACATAATGAATTTTAACTCTCTTTCCGATATGATCAGTGCCACTGAAATTAATTTCGTATCCCGAAGTGGTGCTCTTTAAATTTAAAGTGCCGCTTTCAACATAGATACTGCTATAAATATCTGTTGCGGTATAATCAAACGAATAATAACAATAATCAAATGTCTTATCAACAGAATTACTGTAAGCGTCATAGGTGTAACTACCATTACCCGGTGATGTTTTCCCGGTAGTAAATATCTCAAAGCAGATCCTTGAACCTTTGCCGGTATATATAGGGACACCGCTATTGCTGCTTAACACAATTTCAGGAGAAACGAGGTCAATATCAAAGTTGTAGGTTGTTGCTGATGTGGGACCAAAATATTTAAGGTTTCCGTCTGATAGTACAATGGTTGTATCACCCACCTGGAGGTAGTTACCACTCTCCTCTTTACTGCAGCCTGCCAGGATCAGCCCGAAAAACATTGTCACAAAAAGTATTTCAATAAAATTTTTCATAACAAATAGTTTTAAAAGATGCCTACTCTATCTGCTTTTCGGCTTTCGCGGTTTTATCTGGTTGAAAAGTCAGTTGCCAATTATAAGTGAACAGCTGCCTTTTGCTTCTACATTACCAATTATGGAAGCTTCGATATGTGTCATTTTCAGCATTGATAACAGCTTTTCTGAATCAGACTCCTTTACTGAAATTAGAAGTCCTCCTGACGTCTGCGCATCACATGAAGCCATACGGAGGTTGTAATCAAGATCGTTCTCAAAGAGGGTTTGTTTTTCAATATAATCGAGGTTACGGAATGCTGCTCCCGGAATACATCCTTCATTTATATAAGAATAGGCCCCATTCATGAGAGGAACGTTTTTCATTGACAACCTAATAGTAACTTCCGATCCAAGGGCCATTTTCAAGGCATGACCGGCCAAACCGAAACCGGTTATGTCTGTAGCTCCTTTAATGTTAAATTCCTGCATCAAACGGCATCCCTCATTGTTGAGCTGTTTCATATAGCTCTTTGCATCCGTAAGCTCCTGTTCCGTTGCCATACCCATGCGTGAAGCAGCAAGGAGAACCCCGCTGCCAACTGGTTTTGTCAGTATAAGCACGTCGCCTGCCCTGGCTCCGCTGTTTGTAATTACCCTGTCAGGGTGAACAATGCCCGTCACTGCCAATCCGTATTTCGGAGGATAATCATCTATGCTATGCCCGCCTATAATGCTTACACCAGCTTCACCGGCTTTGTCATTGCCCCCTCTTAAAATCTCTCCATACAATTCAATCGGGATTTGCAAAGAGGGAAACATAATAAGGTTTAGTGCCAGAATTGGCTTCCCTCCCATGGCATACACATCACTCAATGAGTTTGCTGCAGCAATCTGACCAAACTCGTAAGCATCACTGCATACAGGAGGAAAGAAATCGGTTGTGAGGACCAGGGCAATATCATCAGTAAGGCGATACACCCCGGCATCATCGTGAGTGCTTATATCTACAAGTATATCCGGGTCAACAGGAACAGGGAATCCTGCAAGCATCTCTTCCAGTATGGAAGGAGCTATTTTTGCAGAACAACCTCCTGCCTCAACCGTTGTAAGTAAATCAAATGTCATCTGATTATGGTCTGATAATTAGATCGGCTTCGTTAAGCACGTTGAGTATCTGGTACATATCGCTGATTATGCCCACCTTGATCTTCTCTTTCAATGAAAAGAAATCAATACATGTTGTGCATAGGTAAAGTCTTACTCCACTGGCTTCAATCTCTTTAAGATACTCTTCAACAGGCGACCCTTCTACAGCAAACTTCACTCCCGCGTTGTAGAATACTATTGCTGTGGGTAAAGNCTGAACAAGCGGCAGTATTTTGAAAAACGAATTCATCAGCTTTTCTCCCAGCTCGTCATTACCTGATCCCATCTTATCCGAGGTAATTGCCACCACAACATTTTTACCGTTGCATTTTTCTTCAACGGAGCAATAGTCTTTTACATTTTCCATTGGAGGCAGCACTTCACCCCTGTTCACAACTATAGTCCAGGTACCGTTCTCCTCCATCTCGGAAAAAGCCAGATTATTGTCTTTAAGAAAGCGCTTTATATTATTTAATGATGCGGGGTTATCTATAATAATATGTAAAGATTCACCTTCAGCCGTTTCTTTCAGTGCCTGACGTGTTTTAATCAGAGGAGCCGGGCACTTAAGCCCCGTTGTGTTTACTACTTTCATCATTGAGAATTTTCAGAGGCAAATATAGCTGGAAATGCCTACATTTGAAAAACAATGGGATACTGATATTCAATATTGGGACAGTTATGAAAAAGCAAATTCTCCTTATTCTCCTTGCCTTAATACTTGTTCCCGGAATAAAGACTGCCGGACAAATAAGTAATGAAAAGATTGCAGGTTCATGGATGGGACATATAATTGCATCATCAATGGATGTAAGGATAGTCTTTCATTTCTCCATATCAGCCGCTGATACTCTTATTGCCACACTTGACAGTCCGGACCAGTCTGTTGAAGGTATCAAACTTGGCAGCGTAATCCGGCAGGATTCAATTCTGTACATTGATGCTTCTAATCTGAGGATAAAATATACGGGAATCATACAGAATGACACCCTTATAAAGGGTACGTGGAGTCAGAGCGGGAAGGATTATCCCCTCGATATTGAGAGGATGAAGGCGCCACTGACAGTCAACAGACCACAGGAACCTAAACCTCCATTCCCTTATGTAGCTGAAGAGGTAACTTTTACAAACAACCAGGAAAAGTTTGACCTCGCGGGTACACTTACTATTCCACAGGGGAATGGACCATTTCCGGCTGTTGTATTAATAACAGGTTCAGGTTACCAGGACAGAGATGAAACGGTATTCAACCATAAACCATTCCTGGTAATTGCCGACTATTTAACCAGGCTTGGTATAGCAGTTTTAAGATATGACGACAGGGCAACGGCAAAATCGGGCGGCAATAAAACCAATGCCACCAGCGTAAACCTTGCCGGTGATGCATCAGCAGCTGTTGACTTTCTCACGTCAAGACCTGAGATTGACCATAGTAAAATTGGTCTTGCCGGCCATAGTGAAGGAAGTCTTATTGCAGCCATCACAGCTTCCGGAAGGAGTGATATTGCCTTTGTTGTTTCACTGGCCGGCCCGGGTATTAAAGGGGAAGAAATAATATTACGCCAGTCAAAAGACATCATGGCTGCTTCAGGCTCAGATACGGCAACTGTAAATGAAAATCAAAGAGTGATGCGCCACCTTTATGATATCATTGTTTCTGAGACAGATCAAAAAAATGCTGTTAAGAAATCTATGCAATGGTATAATACTTTTCTTGACAATAAAGGAGTTACAGCTGACAAAAGAAAAGAAGAGATGGCAGATTTTGCCAGATCGCTTGTTGCGATAAACTCGCCATGGTTCCGCTATTTCCTTGCCTCAGAGCCAGATGTCTTCTGGCGACAAGTAAAATGCCCTGTGCTTGCCCTTAACGGTGAAAAAGATATCCAGGTTTATTACAGGGATAATCTCGATGGCATAGTTAATTCTCTAAAAAAGGGCGGAAACAGGGAAGTGACTGCAGTAAGCCTTCCAGGGCATAATCATCTGTTTCAACACTGTAAAACAGGGCTGACGACTGAGTACGCCACCATTGAAGAAACTTTTTCACCGGTTGCATTAAAAAAGATGTCAGACTGGATAATTGAGGCAACTAAAAAAACTAGCAGGAAGAAGTAAACGACAGGTTTACAGCTCTTTATTCCCCATGAGCTTTACAATAAGTTTCCTTGCCTGTGACTTTATTCCTCCGGAAGCATCATTTACAACAAGGCCTATTGTTGATGCAACTTCACTTTTCATCTCAGGGTAAATGTCACACATGGCTGCGAGTATCTCCATCGAATATACTTTAGGTGCAACGGGACTGGCAGCCTTGCGCATCTGGGCAAAGCAGTAATTGACAAGCAGGCCGTGGTGTGATACCGGGATTGATTCAGGTTTGTTCCTGGATATTACTCTCAGGAAACATCTTAGAACGCTCTGATTATTGAGACCCTGCAAAGCATCAATTAAAGTACAAAGGTACGGTATGGTAACGTCAGTTCGCGAATCGACAACTTTGGAAAGTATCCATGATGAAAGAAAAGCTATCCTGGAGTCTTTTTCCAAAGAGAGAGAAATAAGCTGTCCGATTAATGAAGGGTCATTGCAGGCCGACTTTGCCATCATTATTATCTCCCTGGTGTCTGAAATATTCCTTATAACGTTTGCCAGATCCTCCTGCACCTTTTCCAAAGCAGCAGGCTCCGGTTCTGTTTCATCGAATACCGATGTAGAGTAATTACCTGAAGCATAATCAATTGCCACTGGCACGTCAGCTGCCGACAGGTTTACGTCAAGTAATTCATCAGGGCCCAGCCACTTGTGTGCATCATGTTCTGACAGGTTAAGCCTGGAGGCTAAAGTATCACAGATAAAAGGATACAGTTTTATGTACTTGTCACCATAATCATGCTCAACGGGTGAGAGAGTTCCTGAAAGTATAATATCTATTCCCAGTTCTTCATGAATCTCCCTGATGAGGCAATCTTCATGTGTCTCTCCTCTTTTTATCTTTCCTCCGGGGAACTCCCATTTGCCGGCATTGCCCATACCCGGTCCCCTCCTGACGACAAGTATCTTACCTTCATCGTTGCGTATTATGGCACATGTAACCTCAATCATAATGATGACTAAATAATATCTTTAAATTCAGGCATTTTTTTTATAAAACAAAATTTTTTCTCCTCTGTGTCCACCTCTGCGGCATAATGTTTTATTCCATTGGTAACAATGAGATATCTAACTCCATAATTGAAATTATAGTTTATTATCTGGTCAAAAACAGTTTGGCTGATCTTCACTTCCGGAGCCTTGCATTCAACAATCAGAGCAGGAGTTCCTGATCTTGAATAGACCAATATATCTGCACGTCTGAGCATGCCGTTAAGTCTGAAGGAAGCTTCAACCTTTATCAGCCCGGGTGCATATCCTAAGACAGTAACCATGTAATTCAGGAAATGCTGCCGTACCCATTCTTCAGGAGTAAGTGCCACATATCGTGATCTGAACGGGTCAAAGATTTTTTCACCGTCATTATCCCTTTTTATTTTACAGACATATTGTGGTAGGTTTAATGACTTCATAATATGATTGTTACTTCTAAATAAAAAGGTTAAAACAATTTATAACCGTATTCAAATATCTCCTTTGGCAAATGAAAGTCTCCGGCGTTTCAAGTTAATTTTATATTTTTGACCTCCAATCTCATTGGCAAATATAATAAACCAATTCACATGAAGACAAAAGAAGAAATAGTCGCAAACTGGCTACCTCGTTATACCGGCAAGAGGCTTGACACGTTCGGTGAGTTTATTCTTCTGACCAACTTCACTTTGTATGTTGAGCTTTTTGCAAAATGGCATAATGTTGAAGTTGAAGGAAGGGACAGGAACTGGCCCAGCGCCACATGTGACGGTATTACGATAATAAACTTCGGCATGGGTAGCCCCAATGCGGCTTTGGTTATGGATCTTCTTACTGCAATTCAACCCAAGGCTGTTCTGTTCCTCGGTAAGTGCGGAGGCCTGAAATCAAAGAATGCTTTAGGCGATCTGATCCTGCCCATTGCAGCTATCCGTAGCGATGGTACATCAAGTGACTATCTTCCTCCTGAGATACCGGCATTGCCTGCATTCAAACTTCAGATTGCCGTGTCAGCCACTATCACAAAGCACAACCGTGAATACTGGACAGGCACTGTTTACACTACCAACAGACGCGTTTGGGAATATGACGAAAGGTTGAAAAAATACCTTGTAAAAACCAGGGCGATGGCAGTGGATATGGAAACGGCTACAGTCTTCACTGTTGGCTTTGCAAATGAAATTCCAACAGGAGCATTGCTGCTGGTATCTGACCAACCTATGATATCAACCGGAATAAAAACTGAGGCAAGCGACAAAAAGGTCACCGACACTTTTGTTGAATCTCATCTTAGAATAGGTATAGAGGCTCTCAGGGAGATAAAGGATAATGGTATATCTGTCAAACATCTTCGTTTCTGATGGCAGATCATAAGGAAATATTAAGAGATCTTAAAAATAAAATTTTCAAGCCTGTATATTTTCTTGCCGGCAGAGAGCCTTACTATGTTGATCTCATAACAGATTATATAGAGGAGCATGTGCTGGATGAAAATGAAAAATCATTTAACCAGACAGTGCTTTATGGTCTTGACACTACCATAACACAGGTAATTGAGACATGCCGTCGCTTTCCGATGATGTCAAACAACCAGGTGGTTATTGTCCGGGAAGCACAGAAGCTCAAGAAAATTGAGGATTTGCAGGTATACATAGAAAACCCGCTTCAGTCTACAATACTTGTTATTGCATATAAGTATGAAGAGCTTGATAAACGTAAGGCTCTTTACAAGTCACTCTCAAAAAAGGGTTTCTATTTTGAATCAGAGAAGATCCCGGAATACCAGATTCCGGGATGGATTGACAGATACCTCACTGACAGAGGTGTAATGGCAGGCTCTGATGCCTCAAGATTACTCTCTGAATTTCTGGGTAACGACCTTGGCAAAATAGCCAATGAACTGGAGAAACTCATTATTTCTCTTCCTGAGAAGAATCCGCGCATCGACACGGCACTTATTGAGAAAAGCATCGGGATAAGCAAGGAATATACTCCGAATGAGTTGTGGAAGGCAATTGTTTACCGTGACCCGCTAAAGGCTGCACGCGTTGTAAACTTCTTTTCAGAGCACTCAAAGAAAGAGATAATACCGATAGTTCTGCCAAGTCTTTTTTCAAACTTCTCAAGAGTATTGATATATCATAACCTCAAAGATAAAACCGAGGGTAATGTTGTTGCTGCCCTTAAGACCTATCCCGGATATGTAAAGGACTACAAAGCCGCTGCTTCAATATATAGTCCTGTAAGAGTTATGAATACTATAAGTCTTATCCGTACTTACGATATGAAAGTAAAGGGGTTTGGAGAAGCAGGGACTGATACCGGTGATTTACTACGTGAACTGGTTTTTAAAATAATGCACTAATAATCAGTTCATCTCAGGCGATTCAGGGAATTCGGCCCAAATCTTATATTTGTTATCGAGGGAACGCAAAACATCTTTCCAGACATCGCCACGGCTCTTCATCACCACATCATTAGGCACTTTGGCAATCACCCACGAGTTGTCTTTTAATTCTTTATGTAACTGCCCTTTGGACCACCCGGAATAGCCCAGGAAAAAGCGAAGCTGATCGCGGTTTACCTTGCCTGATTTAATTAGTGATCTGATCATATCAAGATCGCCACCCCACCATATCCCGGGTACAACAAGCCTGCTCCCGGGCACATTGTCTCCCAGTGTATGTAAATAATGAAGTGTATCTGATGATACCGGACCCCCGATTGATAAATTTTCTTCCCAGCAATCAAGTTCCTCAACGGCTGTGTTAACCCGCAGCTCAAGAACCCTGTTAAGAATAAAACCAACAGAACCATCAGGCCCATGTTCAGTAAGAAAAACTATTGTTCGGTTAAAAAAACGATCTGAAAGAAATGGTTCAGAAATGAGCACTTTCCCCTTCCCCGGCACTTTATCCTCTGGCCTGATACTGAATATGTCAGAATATGAGCCCATTGAAATTATTCTGATACAATTTATAGAATACTTGACTAATTGTCAAATATTTTTTTAGGTTTTATTTTAGATAGAACTATGTTCCTTTAGAATTGCCTGAGTTAAAACCGGGAAACTTTAACAGTTCATCATAAATAATAACATTATAATAACGTTGTACAAACAAAACTATAGCTAGATTTGACGCTTAAATTTTTTAAAGATGATTTTACAGTTTTTAGTATTTACTATTTTTCTTATGGGGCTGCCACTTGCCGGATTAGGTGTTAAACTATTGGTTCAGCCTCACAGCAGGCTCTCTGAAACACAGTTGAACAGGTACAGGGAAATGCAGCAAAGAAGTATCATTCATAACAGAGAAAACGATGCCTCACATAAAGAGGAAAACAGTTAGGGCCTTTTAACAGGTCGTCTATCGTAAGTCACTACCTATCTCTCTGATTCTGTTTCTGATTCGTTTTGAAGACCACGTTCTCATATTTCCCTGCTCATCAGACCATATAAGATACCCGTCAAGAAATCTGTGCCTGCTGATAAGATCTTTTGCACCTTCAGTGCCCAGCACCATACATGCTGTTGCATATGCATCTGCAACGGCACATTCCGGAGCAATGATCGTGGCACTGAGAAGTGACTGACGGGCCGGGTAGCCAGTGTGTGGGTCAATAGTATGTGAGTATTTGATTCCATTATCTATATAAAACTTCCTGTAATTACCAGAAGTAGCCAGCGCCATGTCATTAAGCTCCATCACAGCTTCCATGTTCTGCCCGGGGTCGTTGTTGCCATCAACAGGCTTATCGATTCCTACTTTCCAACCTTCACCTGACTTGTTACCCATTGACCTTACTTCTCCACCCACCTCAACAAGACAATCTTTTATCCCTAAACTCTTTAAATATTCTATTGCAAGATCAACAGTATATCCCTGGGCTACTGCGTTCATGTCTATATACATATCCGGTGAGTTCTTTACCAGTCTGTTACCTGCCAGTCTCACTTTATCCATTCCAACAAGTGAAAGCAAATAAGGCAGTTTTGCAGCATCAAACTTCTTTAATGCATCAGGACCAAAACCCCATGCCTTAACCAGGGGGCCCACTGTTATATCAAAGGCTCCACCTGTCTCCTTACTTACTATATCAGACAATCTGAATACCTCCCTGAAAAGTGTGTCGGTTTCATCACTGACATTACTGTTGATCAGGGAGATGACAGAGCTGTCATTATAAATTGATAATGAGTTGTCTACCTGCTTATACAAATTCTCAAGCCCTTTTCTGACCACATCTGTACCACAACCTGGTAACGATTCATAAACCACATGATAGGTTGATCCCTGTGTGAAACCATCAATTACCGAATAGGATGCTCTTTTACAGGCAGAAAAAAGTATCGAAGCTGTAATAAAAAATACAGGTATAAAAGCCTTTTTCATGATTTGCTTTTGTTTTCAAAAATAGCATAAAGTCCCTTCCCTTCAAAAAAAGGCACTTTCGTAAATAAAATCGGGGTGTTAGCCAAAAAAAGTTTGCTGTGAAAAAGTGATGATCTATATTCGTGCCGAACAACTGCTTCAAAGGCAGAAACAGTTTAATCCCCAATTTTACCCTCTTACAACAGGCTGTCTTTTATAACAAGACAGCCTTCTTTTTTTATAAGTCCGGAAATTATAAAACCTAACCCTGTTATCAGGAAAGGGATACTGAGTATCTGACCCATATCCAAAGTCATACTATTTTCAAAAATCACCTGTCGCTCTTTTATAAACTCAATCATGAATCTCGAAGCAAAAATCATGGTGAGAGAAAGTCCGAAAAATAAGCCACTCTGCAGCTTTCCCCGCCTGACTTTGAAAATAAACAGCATTATAACAAATATAATTAAGTAAATAATTGCCTCGTACAATTGTGCCGGATGCCTTGGAGTGTTATCTACCCTGCTAAAAACAAAAGCCCATGGAACATTTGACGGCATTCCTAATATCTCCGAATTCATCAGGTTAGCCAGCCTGATAAAACTCGCGCCCAAAGGTGCAACAATTGCAATCAGATCAATAGTTGCTAATAGCGATTGTTTGTATTTATTGCAGTAGAGAATAATCGCAATGGCCAGCCCCAATGCTCCACCATGGCTCGCAAGCCCCTGATAACCTATAAATTTATACCCGCCGCCAGGTTGTTGCTCAACCGGGAGTAGCATCTCAATAGGATGTGACAAATAATAAGATGGCTGATAAAAAAGACAATGCCCAAGCCTTGCCCCAACCAAAATACCAATACCACAGTAAAAAATAACACTTTCAAAATACTCCGTTGAAATGTTCTCACGCACAAAAAGTTTTTGTAAAACAATTGCAGAGACAATTAAGCCACCTGTAAAGAATAAATTATAGTAGCGGATTGAAATTCCGAAGACGTTTACTATTTCAGGACTTACATCCCAATATATTACCCCTGACACCATTTCCTTATTATTATACAATTAAAACTGAAATAACTATCTGCCACCTAAGCTCAGTTTCCAATTGGCTTCAGAATAGAAATATCTCTTCAATAGTCAATCCAAACACCTTGGAAATATCATGTGCAAGCTTTAATGACGGGTTGTATTTCCCTTTTTCGAGAAAGACAATGGTTTCACGCCGCACCCCTACTTTCTGTGCCAGTTCCAGCTGTGACAAATTGAACCTGGCCCGCAATTCTTTTATCCGGTTATTCATCTTTCATTCCATAAAACTTTGTACCTGCCCAACTCAGCATAAAAACTATCACCATTCCAATTATTCCTGATCCAATTAGATCTGATGACTCTATATTTGTTTTATTGCTTAAATACATGATAAACAGCCACATATAAAGTGATATATAAAATGATAGCGAAGACGATTTAAGCATCACTGTCTTTGATAATTCATCATCAAACGGCTCTTTTCGTATCAGGCTTTTTATTTTTAAAACCCCAACAAATGAACCGTAACCAAGCGCTATCAATGCTCCCCCCGGTACGAGAACATCCTTCGGATCAACTGATAATCTGGCACTAAGAAACCATAATCCTGATGTGATCAACAGCAAAGTGCCTGCTATAAAAATATTAAACCTCCTTTTCATGCTGAACATTTAAATGTTAATTATTTCTAACTCAAAGTTAGATATATATAACATATTTATCAAATATTTTTCCTTTTTTTTAAATTTTGATTGCCGAATTGCAAAAATACACAGGTCAATTTTTGTATGATATTTGTAGATTTACATGATTATATATAATGACTAAAGCCTTAAACAATGGTCAATAAATTCAGTTTTAAGAGTGCGTTTCTACTGTGTGTTTTAACAATAATCAGCAGCACGGTGTATGCCCAACAAAAGGATTACACTTCACAGGATATTAAAACTGTCTATTTTGAAAAGGATGGTTCAAAACTATCATATCCTTTACTGTCTCTTGGCGGAAGTGAGGTTATAACAATTCATTTTGATATTCTTTCCAATGGCCAGGAAACACTTTATTATAAACTTATCCACTGCGACAGGAACTGGAATACTTCCGACATATTTTTCACCGATTTTGCCGATGGCTTTGAGGAAAATCCGATGCGTAACTCCGAAGCATCGTTCAATACCCTCATTCCTTATTCACATTATAGTCTCTCGCTTCCTAATGATGACATAAAATTCAAAATATCAGGTAATTATCTTTTAAAGATATACAGGAGCGGAGAAGAGGACAAACCGCTATTATGCCGAAGAATATGTGTTCATGAAGACTCTGCTCCTATCGATATACGATTCCGTAAGCCCGTGGGGCGTGACTCCGAAACCAGCCAGGAATCAGAAATTAAGATATCGGTGGGTAATCTGGGTGCTACGGACCTTTACAGGCAAATAACTCTTACGATTCTTCAGAACGGGAGATGGGATATCAGTAAGTTAAACCTGGCGCCAGACTTTGTTGGTGAGGAAACAATTGAATACAACACTCTATCAGGAAAAACATTATTCCCGGGAGGTAATGAGTTCCGTGATTTTGATATAAAGACCATACGCCAGAAGACTCAATTTGTCAGGGATATCGCATTTATTGAAAATAAATATCATGTATTTCTCATCCCGGCCGAGAGCAGACAAAGCAAAGGTTATTTTTTTATTAAGGATCTGGATGGCAAATATGTTGTTGCTCTTGAAGGAGATGAAGAGCCTGACCTTGATGCTGATTATTTTTATGTTTACTTTACTCTGCCTACTTACAAGGAGATAAAAAACGGATCAATTTATGTCTCTGGAGCGCTGACCAACTGGGAGTACTCCTTTGATAACAGAATGATATACAATGCTTCAAAAGGCTGTTATGAAGCCACTCTCCTCTTAAAGCAAGGCTGGTATAATTATGAGTTTGACTTTTTATCAGACGGGAAAAACTCACCTGATAATACAATGTTTGAAGGCAGCCACTACGAAACAGAAAATGACTACATTCTGCTTGTATATTTTCATGATCCCCGGTTAAGGTACGACCGGCTTGTTGAAGCGTCAATTGTAAACACTAATATTGCCAGATAACCTGTAACCCGACTAATGTTATATTGGTCTTACACTTACGGTTTCACCTTTTTGAATCCAGCTTTGTCCCTGAGGTACAGACATTAATCCTGTAGCTTCGTGAAGAGATGTTATATGTGCAGAACCATGGTAATTAAGCGGTATCGCCTCTCCCTGCCTGTTGACGGACACCGGTATCCATGCCATTGTGTCGGCTCCTTTTCTTGAATAATCATTTCCAAGCACAAGATTCAGATTATCTGACAGAGAAAAGGTCGCTCCCATCATTTTTGCCATAAGCGGGCGTATCATTACCTCAAATAAGACAAATGTTGCAATTGGGTTTCCCGGTAAGCCAAAGACAATTTTCCTGTTGCCTGTGTAAAGCTTCATAGGCTTTCCGGGCTGTACAGCCACAGAGTCGAACTGCATTCTGAGTCCAAGATCGTTAAGTGCACCGGGAACGAGGTCGAAATCACCGGCAGATACCCCTCCTGTTATTATCACTATATCATTTTCACTCAGAGCAGTCTCAATAAGTTGTTTTATTGACTCGTTATTGTCAGCAGCAATTCCATAGTATTTCCCAATAGCACCGGCTCTTTCTATCTGGCTCAGCAGCTGCCAGGCATTGCTGTTGCGTATCTGTGCCGCCGAGGGTTTTTTATCAGGCTCAATAAGTTCGTCTCCTGTACTGACAATGCCTGCATGTACCTTCTTACCGGCCTGAATAGTTGTGCAGCCTGCCATAGCCATTATGGCAATCTCCTGGGGTCTGATCAAACATCCGGGTTTTATCACCGCCTCGCCTGAGATAACATCTTCTGCTCTGCGGGCGATATTGCAGGTGGCGGCTCTTCCGGTGTATCTGACCATATTTTCTCCCGCACTCTCACTCTCCTCAAACATAAACACATAATCAGATCCAGGCGGTAAGACAGCACCTGTCATAATTTTTGAGCATGTACCCTGTTCAATATTCATTTGTGGTTGTTTCCCGGCAGCAATAACCTCAATAATCATCAATGCTTTGCCAAGGTCATCCTGCCGGCATGCATACCCGTCAACTTTGCTCCTGTCAAAAGGGGGCATATCAATATCACTTTTCACAGCGTTTAAAAGGATCCTGCCAGCCGACTCGGTAAAATGAATCTCTTCCGCTCCGGTAGAGAATGCTGAATCTATTGCAATATTAAATGCTGCATCAAACTTTATCATATTTTATGCTTTTACTTTTTTCTGCTTTATTTATCAGCATAAATATCCTTTATACGTCTTAAAAAGATATTTGAAATGCTTTTAACGGCTATCTCTGTCTCGTAATGTAATGCTCTCCATGCGTTTAACAATTGCATACCTTCAGGAGTTATTTCATTTTTCCTGGTCACATCATCTCCTTTACGCCTTGTAATTAACCGGAAACCAAAGTATTTCTCAATAGACCCAATAAGCCCTCTGGCTCTGCGATAACTTATTTTCGTGTTGCCGGCTGCCTGAAGGAGCGAACCAGTCTTATCAATCTCAAGTAACAGCCTGTACCCCTCATCCGTAAGCATCTTTTCTTTTTCATTCAGCTCCAGCCAAAAATCATAGCTTAGGCGAATACTATCGTTTTTTAATCCTTTTTGGCCTGTCATCATATTGATTGATTTATTGTGGGAAAAAATCCTATTAGTCCAATTCTTTTGCCCGGAATCCTCCTCTTCATCTTTTTTTGTTATTAGGCTACATATACAAAAATACACATTTTGACTATCGGCACAAGGCCATTTGGTTATCAGATGCTTTTTACCATTTAATGGCGATGTGTTGCTAAATCCTTACATAATCGTCACAATAAAATGTACCTTAAAAAAAAATTATTACTCCGAAAATGAGTTTAGTTAATACAAAAGATATTGTTAGTGAAAAAGATACAATCTGAATTTTAAAAATTACCGGGGAATAGTTGAAATATTTTTATCTGCCAATAATTTTTTGAACGCTTTAAGTTAGTAGGTTTGTAAGGTGAAACCTGATATCTGGACACGGCTGAAGAATATTAACCTCAGAAAAATAAGGGAGATGTTACCTCCCCGGATGAGGAACAGATATGTGCTTACCATTCTTATTTTTCTGGTATGGTTGCTTTTAATTGACAGCAACAATCTTATTGAAAGGGCGAGACAGGTATATACCCGTAATTCTCTTACCAGAGAGAAGGAGTACTATATGAAGCGAATTGAAGAGGACAAGCAAAAGTTAAAAGAGCTGAGGACCAGCGATGAGAATCTGGAGAAATTTGCCCGTGAGCAATATCATATGAAGAAGCCAAACGAAGATCTCTTTATAATAGTTACTCCGGACGAGGAGAGAAAGATCAGAAGGGAGAATAAGATATCCAAGCCTCTGAATCGCGATAAAAAGAAAGAACAGAAGAAAAGGTGGTGGTGGCTTTGATCCTGAATCCGGCGGTCTGTGCAAGGCGAATGCATAGCTGTGACAGACTCATGTTGGTTTTGCCCCTCTCTTTGACCCAATTAATATACCTGATTGCAAACAGCAAATCAAAACAGACAAAATAACGTTTTGAAAAGGTCATAACCGAGGCTGAGTTTTTTGAGACTTCAGCCACCTTTTCATTGAACTTGTCTGAACTGATAAATGCTTTTACCCTGTCAGACAGAGCTGTATAAAATGCTGAAACATCTTCAGGGGTCTTTTTATAAAGTGAATAGGCTCCTTTCCAAAGGGCTTTCAGTTCGTCAAAGACTTCCGGTTCAAAACAGAGTGATGTTTCTTCATGAGAGCTGATTAAATTTTCTATTGACCTGCCAGTGCCAAACGGTACTCTCATGGATATTCGTGATGATGCATAAACCATAGAAACAGGGTTATGAAAAAACCCTCCTGACGGAAGAATTTTTCGCATGAACCAGAAGTCTTCTCCTGCCCCGCGTTTGTTCATCCCTCCTGATTTAACGTAAAGATCAGCCTTAAAAGCCATTGCTGATCCGTAAACATTAAAGCACCATGGGTATCCGGCATAACGAAAGCCAAAGTACATGTAGCGGCGGCTGAGTTCATAGCTCAGTGCAGCACTGATAACTTCAGAAGGCAACTCCTCATCGTTCCTTCTGTTCCACAATGATATAGTGCAACCCTTCCTCTCCGCCCGTAAATAAAGTGAATCATACAATCCAGTGAAATAGTCCTTATTGACAACACAATCGGTATCTAATGATGCGATCACTCCCATTGGGTCATCAACGATGTCAAATCGTCTGACAGCCTCATCCATACCTGTTTTTCGGGCATAACCCACACCCCATCCCGGTATTTCAGAGATGCCTGTATCACATACAAAAAGCCTGAAGAAACTATTATGTGAGTCTCTCCAGGCTTTTAATACAGAAATCGTATGTTCGTTTTCTGATATAAGACTTTCAGGCGCTGTTGCCGGTGCATTTACAACAACAATAACCTCGCATGCGCATTGAGGCGGGTTACACCCTGCAAGCGAATCAATGGTTGCCCTGATATCGCCTTCTCCATATGCCGGGATCACTACAATTATGCCCGTTCCGGCATCAGGGTCAGCCATTATCAACCTTGGGAAAAGAGCTTTTTTCCCGAGCCAGGCTGTGGCGAAGCCCATGAAAATTACTTTTTCTCAGCTTTGTATTTTGCGTTCAGGCCTTCAACCACTGCTGATGTAATATCAAGCGATGGATCTGCATAAAGCACCTGACCAGGAAATTGTTTTGCCAATATGTACTGGTAGCTATGAGTTTTATTGAATTCAACAAGGTATTTGTCTATATATTCAAGTATCTGACGCTGAGCTACTGAGCTCTCCTCACTCAGGGTGCCTGCAAGCTGGTCCCTTAAATTAAGAAGGTTCTGCTGTTGCTGCTGAAGATTCTGTTCAATTTCAGCTGCAGTAGCTCTGGTTATTAAGCCTTTTTGTGCCTTAGATACATAATCCTGATAATCACGCTGAAAAGACTGTGACTTGTTATTAAGCTCAGCCTCTGAGTTTTTCTGTTTTTCCATCAACTCATTCTGCTTTTCTTTGGCCATATCAAAATGTGCAATGACAGAGTCTAACTCTACATATACAATACCACTAGATTTAGTTGCAGAATTGCCTGTGTTACCTGTGTTTTTGCATCCGGATGATATGAGTGCCAGGATTGTCACTGTTGATATAACCAGTGTCACGCCTTTAAATAAATGTGATTTGTTCATTGTAAGGTAAAAGTTTAGTTTAACAATTGTATGGCACAAACATACACAAATTTTATATAAAAACGATTTAGGATAAGGAAGCAATGAGGGTAAAAGGATCAGAATTCCGGGCACGGAATTGCATGTAACCGAGCCTTTCTTCCGAGATTTGCGGAAGTGAACTCATAAACAAGGGAAATCTCGTAAGCACCACCGGTTGAAGTTATAAGGTTTGAGATGGTGTAATCATAACTAAGGCCGATATTAAGCTGATCGTATTTAATTCCCACCATCCCGATAATGGCATCTCCAGCCTGTGTTGTGACAAAGGGTATCCCTCTGTACCATATTCCGAAGACCAAAGGTGCCTTGGAATAATAGATCCCCAGATCATTCTGAATAAAATCTCCCTGCATCATGAAGTTTTCAGCTACTGACAGCACCTCCTCATATTTTTTGCGAAGTCTGCCGTGACTAAGTATCTGGAATCCGCCAAATACGTTAAGTTTAAGAGGCACTGTTGTTTCGTTACCCCATAACGAAGTCTTTGGCTTAAGGAGATGGTCAACTGTAAATCCGGCCCATATCTTATCACTGTAAACAAGGCCTGAAGCAGTAAAATCGACATCTGAGATATTGTCAAAAGGAGGTGGTTCAGTTGATGGCAAGGTACCTCCTGTTGATATCTGTGATGCCCATATAAGGCTGTTTATATCGAGACCTATGTAGGTGAATTTAAAATTTATTCCCGGCCTGATATGCCATTCATTATTAATGAGAAAATCATAAGAATAAACGATGCCGATATTAGTGTTACTCAGCTTGCCCGAGCCGGCAACATCATAAGTTGCAAGCAGTCCTATTCCTGAATTGAAATTGGATATGTACTTGTCCAATGAAACGCTGTAAGTAGTAAATACGCCGGGGATGGCCGGCCACTGGTTTCTCCAGTTAAGAGTGGCCCTGTACTCTTCTGTTGCACCTGCGAATGATGGGGCAAGATACAATTGATTGGCATAGAACTGGGAAAAATGAGGGTCTTGCCCCTTAGTTATTGATGATGCAATTAAAAGAAAAACAATCAGATATTTAGCCCGGACTGACAATATGCATCCATTTTTAGTATTACGAAAGTAGTTAATTCGGTGTTAAAACCAAAATAGTAATAGCAAAAATTGCCGCAGGATGGCGGCCTCCGCAACTTATCTCTCCCCTTTACCCAACACAATCAATAGTTTACGAGGGTCAAGTCACCGGAAACAACGTAAGATTCGCCATTCCGGAACTTTCCCTCTGCCTTCCAAACATAAACACCGGAGGCACAAAGCTGACCATGATAGTAGCCATCCCACCCAAGGTAAATGTCATCGCTCTGGAAAACCAAATGCCCCTGTTTACTATATATTTTAAGGTTATAATCAATAACTCCTGAATATACCGGGTGAAAAATCATATTGTTATTATCTGTCATTTTTGAATAATAACCCCCGACCGGACCACCGCTGTTAGGTACAAAAGCATTGGGGAATCTGATATAACATTCCGTCTCGGTGAATGTATCCTGTACTGACAATGAATCGGTGCAACCATTTTCAGAGACCGCTACCAGAGACACATCATACTTGCCATGCTTATTGTATTTATGTACCGGAGCAAACAACTGTGACGAGCTGTTATCGCCAAAATACCACTTATATGTGACGGCGCCCTCAGACTGATTAACAAAAGTAATCTCATCGGCTGGTATAACCGGGTTCTCAGGCAGAAGGTCGAAGGCAGCCTTTGGTTTTGGCAAAACAACTATTTCATGCGATGTTACAGCTTCTCTGCCGGTAGCGTCTTTAGCAGCAAGGGTGACGTTGTAAACGCCTGCAACATCAAATACCCATTCAGGATTTTCCAGGTCGGATGTACCACCATCTCCAAAATTCCACTCCCGCAGTACTTCTCCTGAAGAGGTACTTGTGAACTTAACGTACAAAGGCACACAGCCCCGGCTTACAGAAGCCTTTATTCCTGCAACAAGCACAGACTCTCCTCCCCTGACCTCTGAGGCTGATATAACAGGGACCGTAACCGCATTACCTTTATGTTCATTTGAAGAACCTTCTTTAATACCTGTTTTTGTATGTATGTCATTACCAGAGGGTTTATGGCTAACAGCCTTGCCTTCCGGTACTTTTGTTTTTTCTTCTTTGACAGCAGGTGTTACTGCTTCATTAATTAACAATGTATCAACCTTTTTCTTTGCTGCAGAGGAGTCACTGATCATTTTACCCGAAAATGATTCAGTTGTCTCCTTTGGACCCGGGTTTGAAAGCAGGATTATTCCGGCAAAAGCACAGGCGGCGGCAATGCCTCCCAGATACCATACGTTAAAACGTAAAACGTTAAAACGCAAAAACTCCTTCCTGGCTAAAGAGCTCATTATTTTCCCCGAGACTTCGCTTCCAGGGACAACTTCTGACTCTCCCAGAATTTTCCGGAAAAGATCCTCTATCATATTCAATTTATTGTTCTTCATCACCCTCACAGGCGTATTTTGTCTTTATGCTTCTCAAATCCTCAAGTCTTTTCCTTAGTATTGCTCTTGCTCTGCTATACTGCGATTTTGAAGTGTTTATATCAATATTAAGCATCTCGGCAATCTCCCTGTGCTTATAACCTTCTATTGTGTACATGTTAAACACCATACGATAACCGGGGGGCAGATCATTCAATACCATATAAAGTTCTTCGGCAGAATAAAAGTCTTCCTCAAAACCTTCATCACCTGTTTCAACCGAGACAAAATCATCAATATCCATATGATGCTTATGCTTCAGGTTTTTATGGTAATGTGTGATCGCGCAATTCACTGTTACCTTACGCAGCCAGCCTTTGAAAGAACCCGTACCGGAATAGTCTCCCAGATTAAAATATATCTTCAGCATGGCCTCCTGCAAAATATCTTCAGCTTCAGGGCGATCGGAAGCATACCTCAGGCAAATACCCAGAAGGTACCCGGAGTACTTTTTCCAGAGCATCTGTTGGGCTTTCCTGTTATGACGCAGACACCCCGCGATGATATTTTGCTCATCCATCATTATCTGAGGACAATGTTAAGACAGTTTATGAAATAAAATGGTTGCATTGCTAGTAACTGATAACGCAAAAATGTAAAAAATCATATTTTTTTGATGATAAACATCAGTAATATCTATAACTCCTATGGATTATTTTTGTTTCGTCGGAAAATGTGCCGGCCAAAGACAAAATTATGGAAAGAATTTTAAAACATCCTATTCTTGATGTCCCTTCAGGAAATGAAAGTACGTTTATTTTTAACGGTTTGAAAGTATCAGGCCTGAAAGGTTATACCATTGCAGCTGCTTTGCATCAGGCAGGGTTCCCGGTTCATTCACACAGCCTCAGGAACAGAAAAAGAAGTCTTGAATGTGGAATTGGCAAATGCGGAGCATGTGAAATGCTGGTTGACGGGGAGGTTAAAAGGATTTGTATTACCACCATTGACGGCGTAAAGGAAGTAAAGGAGATACCATCAGGATATCAGCCCGAGATTAAGGTTGTTGAAGAAAAAGATCCATATAATGTGTACCGCACCACTGTTGTCATAGCAGGTGCAGGCCCTGCCGGTCTGGCAGCTCGCGAATTGCTTAACCAGCATGGCATTGACAATATTGTCATTGATAATAATCAGCATATAGGAGGTCAGTTTCTGATGCAGACTCACCAGTTCTTCTTCTTTGAGAAGGAAAAGAAGTTTGGCGGGATGAGAGGATTTGACATCGCAAAGACTCTTGCAGGTGAGTCTCATGACGGCATAATGCTCAACTCTACAATATGGGATATCCTTGAAGGCAAAAGACTTGCCGTGAAAAACATTAAAAGCGGGGAGATCTTTTTTGTTGATGCATCTTATCTTATTGTTGCAACCGGTGCTGTCCCTTTCATGCCATCATTTGCCAACGATGATCTCCCTGGTGTCTACACCGCGGCTGTCATTCAGAAGATGATGAACAACGAGTTTACACTTCTTGGAAAGAACATTCTTACAGTGGGTGCAGGCAATATTGGCTACCTCACTTCATATCAGCTGATGCAGGCAGGAGCAAATGTAAAAGCTATCATTGAAGCAATGCCCGGTGAAGGTGGTTTTCCCGTTCAGGCTAACAGGGTAAGGCGCCTGGGAATACCTGTTTTATTGTCACACATTCTTGTAAAGGCTATACCCAACGAAGCCGGAGATGGAATAACAGGTGCAGTAATAGCAGAATGCCGCAACTTTAAAGCTGTCCCTGGCACAGAGAAAATCATTGATGGCATAGATGCCATTAATATATGTACTGGACTTACTCCCGATAACCAACTGTTAATTAAAGGTCGTGAGGTGTTTGGTACAAGAGCCTACGGTGCTGGTGATGCTATAAGAATCGGCGAAGGCACAAGCGCTGTCTTAAGAGGTAAACAGGCAGCTTATGAGGTTCTTCAGGATATGGAAGTCCGTATTAACTACGATGAGTATCTTGCTCTTTCAAAAGAATATATCGACTCACAGCAGCACCCTGTAAGGGTTATAGAGTCTCCAAAGTTACCTGATCAGGAGAGAATGAAGGCAAAACCATTTGTACTGATAGATTGTCTTTATGGTTTTGCATGTAACCCATGCCAGTTTGCATGCCCCCACGGCGCAATTGTTAAGGTCTCTTCCAATACCGTGCCTGATATTGACTTTAACAAATGTATCGGCTGCATGAAGTGTGTTTATCAGTGTCCCGGCCTGGCAATATTTGGATACAATCAGGCTAAGAACCAGCTCTTCCTGCCGGTTGAGTATTTTGCCGGTGAAGGAGCTGATGTATTTCTGGTAGACAACAACGGCAGTAAAGTTGGCAGAGGTAAGATTGAAAAAATCCTTGCTAAGGAAAACAAAACCAATATTGCAAGAGTGAATGCCACGGAGCTTACAGGAAAGCTCACAGATGTAAGGGGGTTCATTGTTGAGGAGACATATCCGGATCGGCTAACCTTCAAGGCATCATATGAGGTTGAATCTGAAGAATATGTATGCCACTGCGATGATGTAAGCCTGGAGAAGGTACTCGGTGTCATTGGAGACCGTAAATATATCTCTGTTGATGAGATAAAACATACCACCCGCTTGGGTATGGGACCCTGCCGGGGCAAGAGATGCATCAGGAGACTCTCACAACTGCTCCGCACGAGAGGCGTTGAGCTCGTTGGTGATGCAACGCCAAGAGCCCCGTTGTCAAATCAGATTGCAATGGGCGAACTGATGCCTTCAGGTAAGCATGAAATAATACATACCTCCGCACCAATGAAAAAGGTTAAAGTGGGTTCACTTGTTGCCGGCGGAGGTATGGCCGGAAGTGCTCTCTTCCGTTACCTGTCAGAGGCTGGGTTGAAACCTGTGCTGGCTAACTATGAAAGAGGCTCCTCATGGAGGAATATTGCAGGAGGACGCCCTAACTTCAGTGTCCCTGAATTATCTGAAATTGCACTTCAAAATCTGGAGATCTTTAAGGAGCTTGAGGCACTGAAAAGCATTGACTACCGACCGATTGATTATGTCACCTTTGCACATGACAATGAGACTTACAAAGCTCTTGAAGCATCAATGGCCTGGTCAGGCGGTGAAATGATCACACCCGATAAATATGCATCCCGGATTGCTCCCGGCATTAACCCCGGGTTGAAAGATGACTATAAAGCCGCACTCATTACACACGACTGCTGGCAGGCCACACCGGGTAAAACAATTGACCTGATAAGAAATATCGGAAAAAGTAACGGAGGCGTTGTTGAAGAAGACTGCCAGGTAATTGACGTTGAAAAGAGAGGCAAAAACTATTTTGTTATTGCAAAGAACCACGACAAAGAGTATGTTGAATACGAGACACCTCTGTTCATCAATGCTATGGGGTCTGAAGGTGATCATATAGCTAAAAAACTGGGTATATATACAGGATTATACCCTGTACGCCATCAGGCATTCATTACAAGAAGACTACCATGGCTTGGCGCAAATAACACACCACTGCCAATGCTCATTGACAGAAGAAAATATAAAGGTTTCATTGCCGTTTATGGACAGCAGCTTGCTGAGACCGGACAGGTTATTGGCTGTGCATCGCCGGCATCAGACCCTGCAGAAGCCGGAAGATCACTTAAGGTTAATAGCCAGGAGTTCATGCATATTTTCTCTGAGGTATTTGTAAACTGGATCCCCGAACTGGCATCAGTCGGCTTCCAGTCGTTCTGGAGCGGCTATTATACCGAACCAAGAATGATTATAGATACCGATCTGGGTCTGTTCCTTGGGCTGCGGGGGCAGGGATTTATGCTCAGCCAGTACATTGCAAGAGTCTATGTTGATAAACTGATGGGCAAAAAAGTACCTGATTATTTCAACAGGCTCTCAATTAATGGCGACGGAATGCCTGAAAAAGCATTCAAATAGTAACACAGCTGCCACTGTGCTTTGATTTTATATACCTTGCATTTATAAACTCAAAAGTATGCTGAATAAGCTTATTGCTTTGCTATTGCCTTTTCTTCCAAAGAAGTTTGTCTGGATATTTTCCCGCTCATACATTGCTGGAGAATCAATAGCCGATGCCAAACATGTTTCGCTCGAATTGAATAACCATGGACTGAAGGTTACCATTGATATCCTTGGAGAGTTTATCACCTCTCTTGATGAGGCCGAAGCAAATAAACATGAGTACCTTAATCTTATTGATGAGACGCAAAGATGCGGTATCATCTGCAACTATTCATTGAAACCAACCAGTTTCGGATTGCTGCTTGATAGTGAAATCTGTTATAAACACATTAAAGATATAGTTACAAAGGCTGCAAGCTATGAAAGTTTTTGCCGCATCGATATGGAAGACTCGCCATGCACAGACCTGGAAATAGAACTTTACAAGAGGTTGCACGCTGATTATCCAAAGAATGTCGGGCTGGTGATTCAGGCTTATTTAAAAAGGTCATATAATGATCTCAGGGAGCTTATCAGTCTGAACAGTAATGAGACACCTGTGAACTTCAGGCTTTGCAAGGGTATATATGTTGAATCAGCCTCAATTGC
>JGI20214J51088_10000098_pt1 | contig 58054 bp, 58 predicted proteins | sample WetSurMetagenome_FD_51088 | JGI IMG/M metagenome (IMG submission 51088) | reverse complement strand
CCGCCACGCCCGACAACGACCGGGCGGAAATCGCGGCGGTAAAGTCTCTGTTCGGCGCGGTTCCGCCGTTTTTTTCGGTGAAGCGGACGCTGGGGCACACGCTGGCCGCGTCGGGAATCATCGAGGCGGTGTTCGCCGTGTGTTCCCTGCGCGACGGCGTTGTCCCGCCCACCGCCGGGTTCGGCGAGACGGATACGGCAATCGGACTTTCCCCGTCGCCGACAAAGCGCCTGCGCTTGAAGCACATCCTCAAGAACTCCTTCGGTTTCGGCGGCAACAACGCATCGATGGTTTTTTCTGCGGCACAAGGAGACTGGGCATGATGCAGCCGCTCTACGTTTGCGGGTTCGGCGCCGCACTTCCCCCGCGGGAAGCCGGGTGGGAAGCCCAGATTCCGGCCAGGCTCAAACGCCGCGATCCGCGAATCTGGAACATGGCCTACGTCGCCGCGGCGCGCGCGCTGGCGAAAACCGCCCAAAAACCGCGTTCCGTGGTCGCGGGAACGGCGCTCGGCGCGCTCGACGAAACAAAGAATTTTCTGGACGGGATATTCAAGGACGGCTTCGGCTCTCCCCGCAGCTTCATCGCGTCGGTGCACAACAGCATGGCCGGGAAACTCAGCCTCGAATTCGCCGCCGACGGCCCCAACCTTACCCTGTGCGACGGCCACAATTCATTCGCGTCGGCAATCGCCTCGGCCGCGCTCCTGCCCGACGGCGCGTTTCCGTCCCTGGTGCTTGCCGTCGACGAAAGCATACCGCTCATCCGCGAAGTGGCGCCGCATTTTTCGGGGGATTGCGGCCGGGGGCTTTCCGCTCCCGGCGAAGAAGGCGCGGTTGCGCTGCTGCTTTCAAAAGCGCCGCTTAACGGCGCGGCGAGGGTGCGGGCGGTTCCACCTAAGCCCGCGCGCGGCCAAAGCCCGCGTGAAAGCGCGGCGGCGATTGCGCAATCGTTCGGGCCCGGCGACGGCGCGGTGATTCCCGTCGAGTCATGCACGTCCTTCATCGGCGCCGCCCTCGCGGTTCACGCCGCGCTCGTTTCGGGAACGCCGGGAAGGACAATCGTGGCGTCGTATTCGCCTTCGTCGGCGGCCTATGCGGCGGTGGAGATAATCGTATGAACCCTTTTATGTTCTGGCTCGGTTCCCTCGCCGGACTTGCCGTTGCGTTCGTGATGCTGCCGGAAGTCCGCCTCATTACGTTGCTCCTGGCGCTGCCCTACGCCGCGGTGTTCGTATGGGGCATTTTCGATTTGCGCAGCAATTTTTTCGTGCGCGCCCATACGCGCAACAAATGGGAGTCGTCGAAGGTGGCGATCACGTTCGACGACGGCCCCGACCCAAACCTCACGCCCGACGTATTGGATATGCTCAAGCGATTCGGCTTCCACGCGACGTTTTTCGTGGTAGGCGCGAAGGCCAAGCTGCGTCCCGACATCGTGAAGCGGATGGTGGCCGAGGGCCACGTGGTGGCGTGCCACGACCTCAATCATTCGGCACTCTCCAATTTCCGTTTCGGCGCGGCGCTCACGCGCGACATGGCCGCGGCGCGGGCGATTGTCCGTGAAATCATCGGCGCGACTCCGCTGCTCTACCGGCCGCCAATGGGGCTGTCCAACCCCCACCTCGGCGCCGCGCTTTTGGCCCTCAAAATGAAATGCATCGGCTGGAGCAGAAGCGCGCGGGACGCGGGAAACCGGCGCCTCGGCGGAATAAGGAAGATTTCCTTGCTCAAGGTACGGGGCGGCGACGTAGTGCTGCTGCACGACCGCCTGCCGGTGCCGGAGTATAAAACCGAGATTCTGTCGCAACTCGAGTCCTTGTTTACGGCAATCCGTGATTCGAAACTCTCGCCGGTGGGGACCAACGCTCTGTTCGACATCACCGCATACAGGATGGACGATGCGCGATAACCCTCCCTCCACGGCCGAAATGCGCTCCGAGGCGACACACGCCCTGTCGTCCCTTACCCTTTCTCCGGACGGACGCACCGTCACGGCGGATTTCATGCTCGACGGGACCCTCCCCATTTTTGAGGGCCATTTTCCCGGCATGCCGGTGATTCCCGCCGTGTATCAGATCGCCCTGTGCGCCGATGCCGCAAAGGCGGCCGGGCCGTTCGTACTTTCCGCGGTTGTCAGGTCGAGGTTTACGAGGATGTGCGTCCCCGACACGCGGTATGCCCTCAAAATCTCCCTCGCGGAAAAGGACGGAGGGACCGAGGCGTCGTGCGTGATTTACAATGCGGAAGACAACGGGGCGTGTTCGAAGATTGTATTGAGGTTCGACAAAGTTCCCGAATCCAGCTAAATGAACCCCGGCCTCCGGCCCTGCCTGCCGGGGTGTCGGAAGCTCATTCGTCGCCCTTCGACCGGCTCCGGGTGGGCGGTTGAGCCGCGAATGCGGGACGAAAACGCCGTTCGTGGCGAGCCGAGTTTACCCTGGGCCCGCCGAAGGGGGCCGTGAACGCAACGAGCGTGCTTTTCCGGCTCAATTCTTATCACGCGGCAGATTTCCGATTAGTATACTTCCTTGCCGCAAGCAATCCCATTCCCATCAGCACGACGAGGGCCGACACCAGCACCGGCCAGTCCCCCACCTTCGCGTAGAACGTGGGCACCCGATAAACGCGCACGTCTCCGTCGAGAAACGTCCGTTCGTATAGCTCCGTTTTTTTGAGAATCCGGCCGTACTGGTCAACAAACATCGTGATGCCGGTGTTGGCGTCGCGCGCGAGCGGCACGCCGTTTTCGATGGTGCGCAACCGCGCCATGGTGGCGTGCTGGAACGCGCCCGAGCTTTTGCCGAACCAGCCGTCGTTGGTGATGTTGACCAGCAGGTTGGCCCCGCGCACCACGCGCGCGCGCACCGAGCGAGGATAAATGATCTCGTAGCAGATGAAGGGGGCGGCCCGCACGGTCTTCCCTATTGTAAAAACAACCGGATCGGTGCCGGATTTGAAATCGGCCTGGCCCAGATTCACCCTGCTTAGAATGGGAAACACGCCGGTAAAGGGAAGCGTTTCGGAGAACGGGACGAGCTGCATTTTGTAATACGGCGAGAACTGATGCGTGACCGGATCGACGAGGAACGCCGTGTTGTACACGTAGTAGTCCCTCCCTGCCTTGCGCGGAGCGGGGTCCCAGTGGAGCGCGCCCACGATGATGGGTACGCCGAGCTGGCGCGACCATTCCGTCACGCGGTCGGACAGTTGCGGCCGCCGCAGGAGGTAGCACAATAGCGCGCTTTCGGGCGTGATGACGAAATCAGGCTTGCCCGGCTTCACTTCCCTAAGCAGGGATTCGAGGATGGCGAACGACGAATCGAGCGAGCCGTTGGTCCAGTGGTTCTGGTCGATGTTACCCTGTAGCATGGCGATTTTGACTGACTGCGCGTCGGCGGGCGGCTTGGCCTGCATGCGGAAATATCCCCACACCGCTATCGCGGACAGCGCAAGCGCGAACATTGGCAGACCGGCCTGTATGGCGCCCTTGCGCTTGAGGCCGCTCATGAATTTCCACGCCAGCACGTTGCCCAGAATCACCACGTAGGTGAGCCCGAACACACCCGTGATCGAAGCGAGCTGGGCGAGCGGCAGCAGAGGGGCGAGGGAATACCCGGCAAAGTTCCACGGAAACGAAATCTCACCAAGCGTCCGCTGGTAGTCGGCGATAACCCAAAGCGCGGGAAAAATTACCGTGACAAGAGCGGGAAATCTTTTTATGGTGAACCGAAACAGCAGGCCGAGCAGGAGGAAATAGAGACCTTCGTACAGGCAGATGAGGCACACGCCTATCACCACTAGGTGCCACAGGCCCTCGGGTACCACAAAGGCTATCCAGTAGAACTGGCACACGCAGGCGGTAAAGCCGAACAGATAGCAGCGCAACGCCGCGCTCCCCCGCGTGGGGGCAAGGCTCACCAGGAACAACGGAAGACACGCGAAGAAACTCAACAGAGGGAAAAACGTGAACGCGGGGTGCAGCAATCTGTTGAACGGCGGCATGGCCAGCGCGTAGAACACACCTCCCAAGCAGGCAATCCACAGGCCGTGTTTGGTGGAGGCGAACGCGGTGAATCTGGAAAGCGACGAACGGACAAGTGATGGCATGATATGGTTTTCTTCCGCGGCGGCGCGCGGCCCGTATTTCTTGGAGGACTAAAATACGTTGTGGGAGGGAAACGATTGCGTCTCCCTGTCGCGCACGATAATGCTCCCGGCCCATGGGCCGGGAGCATTATCGGACAATCGGCCGTTTAGTGCTTTCCCCTTTACGCGAACCGCCGGGGACGAAAACACCCTACCCCGCTTTCCGCTCCTCCGTCGAATAGCATTCCACTATTTCCCCGTAGTACAGGGTATGGTAGTCCTTGTCGGGGTAGAGCGATTTGTATTCATCCGCCAGGTTTTTGGGATCCATTGCCGATTTGTAAACTATTTTGCATTCGAACTGCATCCCCTTTAGCATCACGATGGGCGACCGTACGCTGCCGCCGGGCATGAGTACCAATCCGCATTCTTCAGCTTTCCGACAGTCGCGGCCGGACCGCGTTCCGCAGAATTCGAGTTGTTTTTCCATTCCCGATTGCGGAACCGAAACCGTAAAGTCCTTGGCCCGTTCGATGATGCCGTAGGTATGGCGCGTATCGCGCACCGCGACCGTGAGGATTGGTTTGCCCCATATGAAGCCGAGCAAGGCCCAGCCGATGGTCATGGTATTACTGTCGTCGCCGGCCACGGTGGTGAGAAACGCCCCGTTGCCCCGGAGCTGCGTCATCAGGTCGTGCATGGCCGACATGCAATCGATGTTCTGCATGGAATACTCCTCCCTTGTTCGATTGTCCGTGCGTCTTTCAATACGAAACAAAAAACATTCCAGCCCGCTTGTTATGCCGTCAACCGCGTTCGGTTCTCGACCACGCGGCGGAACGGATTCCCGCGACGTAGCGGAAAAATCCAAGCAGCAGCGCCGCGTTCATGGAGAGAAAATAATACAACGGCCTCACGGGCCCCACCGGAAGCACCGGGTATAAAAGTGCAACAGCGGCAAGGCACAGCCCCGCCCAGAAGAAAGCCGCGTAGACCGCCGAGCCGTCCGCAAACGCCAGCAGGGCGCACGACAGGGCGGCTACAAGGATAAAAAACGGCGAAAACCATCGCGTCGCCTTATGAGATATATAGCAGAACCACGGCCAACCTTTGAGCGGGTTCAAAAAATCGAGAAACCAGAAGAACGCCTGAAAGTTTCCCGCCCCGATGCGCACCCGGCGGACGAATTCCGTTTTCATATCCGGCGTCACCCGTTCGAACGACCGCGACGACGGATCGAACACGACACGGTACTTCTTGCGCACGATGGACAGGGGAATAACCACGTCGTCGTTCGAGTACGCGTTGCGCGGTAACGGCGAAAACAACGACTTTCGGAAGGAAAAGAACGATCCGAACGCCGAAACGGTGCTGTGCAGACGGGACTCGCGATCCTTGAGGAACGATTCGAGGGAACGATAGGCCTTTTCTTCCCCGCCCCCGCCGGCCGCCGTCGTCACGTGCTCGGTGTTCCCGCATGCGCCGCCCACGCGCGGATCGGCGTAATGGCGCGCAAGGGCCCGGACGCTTCCCGATTCGAGCATGATGTCGGCGTCGGTAACGACGATAATCTCGGCGTCGGCCTCCGCCGCAAGCGCGTTGATGATCGACGTCTTGCCGCCGCGTCGCGGAGCCACCCAGAGGCGCACTCGCGGATCGGCGAACCCGCGCACGATGTCGTCGGTGGAATCGGTGGACCTATCCGACCCGACCCAGACGGTGAGAAGTTCCGGCGGATACGAAAGCGACAGGGTGTTGGCAATCTTGTCTCGAATGACCCGTTCCTCGTTGCAGGCCGGAATGATCACGGCCACCGACGGAAGGCGAGATTCGTCTCGGACGTTTTCCCTGCCGAACAACCGCGCCAGCAGGCTTACGACGGCGGGATACCCCGCGTATGAATAAAATATTGCGAAAAGGGAAATCCAGAAGAATAATTCGAATACGGTGGTCATGGGTTTCATACGCGGCGGATTTTTTACCGGTCGTTCATGGCCGGCAGTGTGCCGTCACGCAATACAGCTTCCCCACTTTTTCCACGTCGAGGCGTGAAAATCCCGCGTCTTTAAGGAGGCGTTCCACCTGTGCCCGTGAATAAAAGTAGACGTCGCAGCCCTTCAAGCCAAGACGGACTTTTCTCACCGGCGCCCGCCATGTGAATACCCTGGGGAAGCTCACGATGGAACGGTCGGAGGTGAGTTTTCTCATTTTCTCAAGTACGGGAAGCGGATTTTTGATATAGTCGAACAGGCCGATGCCGATGGACACGTCGAACGTGCCCGAAGGACGGTAGTCGAGAAGATCGGAGCGTAAAAACTCGGTGCGGGCGTCGAGTCCTTCGGCGGAGGAAAGCCTCTTGCACTCCGCGATCATCGCCTCGGCTATGTCGATGCCCACCACCCGGGCGCACTTTCTCCGCGCCAACTCCAGCGAATACCTGCCGGTGCCGCACCCCACGTCGAGGAACGTCCGCCCTTCCACGGGAGCGGCCTGCCGGAGCGTGTATTCGTACCGCTGGTACATGTCCTTGCGGAACACGCGGTCGAGGAACGACGAAAAACGCGATTTTTTCCGAGAGTAGATCGCGTCGAACGCCGCGATTTCGCGGTTCCAGAAATCGCGCTGCTGCTGGAGTTGATCAGCCATAAATCGCCTTTCGTATGCCGGAAAACGCGAAGTCCTTAAGAAGCCGTTTCACCTTGGCGAGCGTCGAACCGAGATTGCAGTAATGGCGAAACCGCCTGGTTGCGGGCAGCCGGAAGCGCGGCTGGCCGGGATCGATTTCCCACGGATGCAGGTAGAACACCACGGGCCTTCCCTGCCTGTTGCATTGCCTAAACAGCATCTTCGTAAACAGGTAGGGAAACAGCCTGAAGTAGGCCCCTCCCGTGCTGGGAAAACGCTTTCCGAACCACTCGACGCAGCTGATGGGCACTTCCTTGAGCCCGGGCGTGATGTCGTACGGAGAGAGGTCGGCGTCCGCAAAGCTGTAGGCCGGGTGCAGACTCGTGGGAAACACCGACGAATCGTAGCGTATGCCGTTCCTCTCGAGCACCGGGAGCGCCCAGGTCGTCTTGGGAGTGAGGCTGAAGGACGGAGCACGGTATCCCACCACCGTTTGCTTCGCGCATTTCGCGATGGCTTCCAGCGACGCGGCCAGGTCCCGTTCGAACCCGCTTGCATCCATGGTATACAGCGGCGCGTGACCGAAGCCGTGCGTCGCGATTTCGTGGCCGCGGCGCTCTATTTCGGTGATGAGGTGCGGTACTTTTTGGGCCACCCAGCCCAGAACGAAAAACGTCGCCTTAAGCGCGGATGCGTCGAACAAATCAAGCAGCGTCGCGACGTTCGCCTCCACGCGGAGCTCCATGCCGTCCCATTTTTCGCGCGGCAAAATGGCCCTCATGTTCTCCACGCAGAAATAATCCTCGACGTCCACCGAAAAAAGGTTCGTCATGGGGACACCGTTGTCTCCGGCGTTTTCGCGGCCGCGCCGGAAGTCCTGGACGGACGGAAGAGGTAGTGGAAAAGACGGAGCGCCGCCATCACCACGCGCTTCGCCTCGCTCGGCGAGCGGCACACCTGGAGAAACTTCGACGCGATGTACGACGGCCGCAGATAGAATTCACGCCGAGCCCTGTCGCAGAAATCGACGAGCGTCTCGTAGGACAGCGCGGGGTTCGATACCACCGACGAATGCAGGCCGTCGTCGGTGAGCCATTTGCGGAAGTCCTCCGTGACGATCCAGCCCTTCTCCTTGAAATACGCGTAGTCACTCGTACCGGGATACACCATGATGGGAAAGAACTGCGCGGTGTCCGGGTTGAGTTCCTTGGCGAAGCGCAGCGTTGTTTCGAGGGTTTCGCGCGTCTCGCCCCGGTTGCCTACCATGAAACAGCCGTGGATGAGAATGCCCGCGCGCTTCGCGTCCTTCATGAACCGCCGGATTTTCTCGATGGTGGTTCCCTTGCGGATGTTGTCGAGAATCCGCTGATCGCCGCTTTCGAAGCCAACGCAGAACAGCCTGCACCCCGCCTTGCGCATGGCCGTCATGGTCTCGAAGTCGACGTCGGCCCGCGAATTCGCCGACCACGGAATGCCCGCGGCCTTGGCCGCGACAAGCGCCTCCGCCAGCTCGCGGCAGCGCTTGGGATCGGCCGTGAGCGTATCGTCTTCGATCATTATCTCCTTGACGCCGGGAAAGTTGTCCCGTATGTAAACAAACTCTTCCACCACGCCCGCCACCGAACGGCGCCGGTAACGGTGGCCCTGCAGCACCTGCGGTACCACGCAATAGGTGCAGTGAAACGGGCACCCTCGGCCGGTCATGATTACGATGAGCGGGTGGCGGCTGTGGCCGTAGAAGTACGGCTCGATTGAAAGGTGTTTTTTATAGACCGCCGCCGCCATGGGCAGGGCGTCGAGGTCGGTCATGTACGGCCGCGGCCGGTTGCGCGCTATTTCACCGCCGCTTCTCCAGGCGATGCCCGCGACCGCCGAGAAATTCCTCGTCCCGGGCGCGGCGGAGAGCGCGGCGGCAAGTTCGAGCAGCGTTTCTTCGTATTCTCCAATCGCAATCACGTCGAGCGCCGGGTTGAGGGCGAGCGTTGGTTCGGGCAGCGCGGAAACGTGCGCGCCCACCAGCACCGCGCACACGCCGGGGACCCGCTCCTTGATGCCGCAGGCCGCGGCAACGTCGCTGTAAATACTGGGGGTCGACGTATCGACGACGAGGAGCCCCGGCGAAAACGCCGCGATGCGCGACGCGACGTCGTCGAACGACAGCCCCGAGGCGGGCGCATCGAGAAACAGCACCTCGTGGCCGTGTTTTTCGAGGTATCCAACGGCATACGCCAGCCACATGGGATAATACAGGGTTCCGCTCTTGGCCACCGCGGGAGAACGCGATTCGCGTGAAAAACGCGGAAGGAAGGGCGGATTGAGCACTGCAATCTTCATTTTGGAAAACGCAATCTATGGAACGGGCGTTCCGGCCTTTCCGGCGCCGTTCCGTGCGGTGCGGGACAATTCGATTTCAGATGAACTGGTCTATCTTCGCCTGGAGCGCCTTTTTGGCCAGAAGCCCTACGTGCTGGTCGACCACGTTGCCGTTTTTCACGAACAGGATGGTCGGAATATTGCTTACCCCGTACCGGGAAGCGGTGAGCGGCGCGACGTCGACGTTGAGCTTTCCTATCTTTACCCTGTCGCCGTACTCCCGTGCCAACTCCTCGACGATGGGCGTCAGCATTCTGCAAGGCCCGCACCATTCGGCCCAGAAATCGACCACCACCGGCATCGGCGACTTGAGCACCTCGGCCTCGAAATTGACATCGGTAAATTCGGCGAGAACATCACTTGACATATACGGCTCCTTTGTAGCCCGGCATGATACACCGGCGACCGCGGTCACCCCCGCTTTTGTAACTCGTCAAGAACGGCGGTGCGCAGCTTCTGCCAGCCTGCCGGATCGTTTTTGTATCCCTCGATGAAAACTTTTGCCTTTTCTCCGTTTATTCCCGTCAAAACGCACAGACGGCGGTAACGCGCCGCCGCCTGAAACCGTGAAACGGTTTTGTCGGTGGCAAGCATTTCCAGTCCCGCGAAATAGACGACATAGCCCTGATACGACGGCACGGGGGCCTCGGCCCGCCCGACACCGAACGCGCAGAATAGAAAAATAACCGCACCAAGCAAAAAATTCTTTTTCATGTTGTATAAAAATGCCGGGTGCAAGGGAAAGAGTCAAGCGCACGCCGGGGCTTTTCCGGAAGGTTCCGGGGGTTCCCCGTCTTTATTGCGCCCGCGGTGTTCTCGCGGGCAAGCTCCCGCGCGGCGAGGGCCCCGGCGCATGGAACGGATACGCTAATGAGGATGATGTTCATGATGTTTTCGGTTTTAAAAATACCTTCCGAAAGGAGATATGAGAGCGAAATAAATCTTTTATAAATGGCAACTCGGCGCTTCCCGCCGCCGGATTGCGCGGCCTTGGCGATTCCCATTTGTGGACATGCATTCATTGATTGAGTTATTTTCGTGATACGCCATACCTGCCTCGGAAGGTGCAAAACCATGAACGGACCATCAGGCCTCAACGAACCCGGCAAACGCTACATACGCCCCGCGGCGCCCGCCGTAAATCCCTACCAGTCGCCCATGCCCTCGGTGGGAGACAAAATAGGCCCCAACCGTATCACGCAGCTCGTGGGTGAGGGCGGCATGGCGACGGTGTTCAAGGTGTGGCACGAGGGACTCGAGGTGACCAGGGCGCTCAAAATCCTCAAGAACGCCAACGACAAGGAGTTGCGCGACCGATTCTTTACCGAAGCGAAGATTCTCGCCGACATCCACCATCCCAACATCATCGAAATCCACAACCTGGGTTACTGGGACCAGCAGATACCGTTTATAGAAATGGAGTTCATCGACGGCGTCTCGCTCCGAGATCTCATCACGCAATGCAAACGGTTCCCGCTCCCCGTCGCGCTCATCACCGCCTACTTTGTGTGCCAGTCGCTTCATTACGCCCACACCAAGGACTATACGCTGTACGGAAAGGTTTACAAAGGCCTCATCCACCGGGACATCAAGCCCGATAACGTGCTCGTTTCGCGCGACGGCATCGTCAAGCTCATGGATTTCGGCATCGCGCGGCCGTCGGAAGTGAGCCTGCATACCATAGGCGGGAAAGTGATGGGGTCGCTGGCCTACCTTTCACCCGAGCAGCTTGAGGGAAAGAACATCGATCATAGAAGCGACATCTTCTCCCTCGGTTCGGTGCTGTACGAGATGATCACCGGCCAACGGGCGTTTCCCCAGAAAACCATTTCCGAGCTTGTACGTCACAAGGCCAGAGGCGAGTTTACGGCGCTTGAAACGTTCGGTACCGGTGCTTCGGAATCGCTGATGGCGGTGGTGAACAAGAGCATGGCCCTCTCCCCCGGTGACCGTTTCGCCACGGCGGCGGACATGGCCAACGCCCTCTACGGAGAATTCAAGCAGATTTGCGACCGCGCGCCTTCGGAAGTGATATATTCCTTTATCCAGGATCCCGTTCACTGGCATTCCGATACCGCGCAGGGATCGGGCGCGCCGGCAAGAAAAAAAATGTCGACGCGGACGGCGGTCATTCTCACTGCGGCCGGTTCGGCCGCAGTGATCGCACTCCTCTTTTTCCTGGCTAAACTTTTACACCTACTGTAGGGAAAGCGGCTTGAGGCTGTCGGTTTCGGGAAAGAACACCGTTTCCGGGTCAATGGGCTCCCCATCGTGCCAGACTTCGAAATGAAGGTGCGGACCGCTGCTCATTCCGGAAATCCCAATGGTGCCGATTCGAGCGCCTTTTTTTATCTTCTTGCCCGTGAAGACTTCGACGCTCCCCAGGTGCGCGTATACGGTGGCGTAGCCGAAACCGTGGTTGACGACTATCCGCTTGCCCCAGATTTTTCCATCCTCGACGCGCGCCACCGTGCCCGACGCCGCGGCAACGACCGGCGTGCCCGGCGTGCCCACGAAATCGATGCCGAAGTGGTGTTTCATGGTTCCGGTGAAGGGGTCCTTTTCCATGTCGAATCGCGCCCCGATTACGGGAGCCCCTCCCACGGGCCCCATGAGGGGAATGGAGTCCATAAAATCGTGGCGCTCCGCCACGACCAATAGAAAGTCCCGGAAAAGACGGTCGGATATGTTCACCCTTGCCACGAGTTCGTCCGGACGCGGCTCGACGAGCCGCGGTCTCGCCTTGGCCTGCCTCCGTCCGGCATCGTTTTTTCCCAGGTTACCGAGGAGCGAGGCCCGTTTCCGGTCGAGGCGCTCCAAATCCGATGAAAGGATCGCGCGCAGACGGTAGAGCGGATGTATGATGTCGCGCAGTTTCTTGTTCTGTTTCTCCAGGTTGCGTTCCTGGTTCTGTTTGACGACATCGAGGGTGAATTCGTTGAAGGGGATGAAGTAGCCCGCGAACCCGGCGACAACGATTACGCACAGGGCGGCGACGAAAATCCACGACACGCGTATGGTTCGCACCCGCGCCCCGCCGGGCGGAACGAGGAGTATACCTTTCGACCTGCGGTTCTTCATGCAACGGAGGAAATATTAAACTCCCGCCGGATCGACGGGCTCGGCGGTTTTTCCCTTACCTGCCTTGCGGGCGTCCTCGGCGATGGCTTTCATTTTCTGGTCGATGGCGGCGAGGTCTTGGTTGAGGGAACGAATATTGTCGACCCCCTTTTTCACCTGCGGATCGACGGCGACGTCTGCCGCCTTGCCCGACTCCATCAGGTCGTAGACCCGCTCCCCAATGTCGACGCAGTTCTTTTCTATCTTCTTCTTCGCGGTGAACTCTTCTATCTTGAGCTTGCCTATTTTGGAATACTCCTCGATTTTTTCGATGGAGACCGCCGCACCTTCCTTGAAGTTTTTCTTTATTTTTTCCCACATATTGTCCATATCCATTGGGCCCTCCCGGGAGTTAAGGTTTTAGGCATTCAAATTAAAGATACTATATTAACCTAATACGGGTAAAAAAAGTTGGACGATATTTTTTTTGTTTGTCAACGTCATCGGCCTCGCGGCTTCCCAATCGGCGCAAGAATCCGGGGGTTCCTTCAGCGTGGTGCCTCCGGGAACGTATCCGCCCTCTTTTCATCCCCCTTGACTCCGACGACGGCTCTTGTATTATTTTGTATACCGTTTGAGCCGTTCGTTCTTTGTATCCGAGTCTGTCCGGTCAAAAATCTTCCATATCGCTTACGTCGGCATGCAGCTCCGGGAACCCATGAAGCAAAAACCTTCCGTGTCGGTCGTTGTGCCCGCATACAACGAAGAAGAGTTAATCGCTCAATGTATCTCTTCGCTCAAGCGACAGGATTACGGCGGCGACATGGAGATTATCGTTGTCGACAACGCCAGTACGGATCAGACCTATCATATCGCGAACGCCGCCGGCGTGCGCGTTGTGCGCGAATCGAAACGGGGTTATGTCCACGCGATGAGGGCCGGTTTCTCGGAGGCCTGCGGGGATATCATCACCTGCATCGACGCCGATACCATGGCTCCGGCGGGTTGGATCTCAAAAATGGTCCGCAACCTTCAAAAACCCGGCGTGGTCGCATGCACCGGTGTTTTCACCTATCACGACGGCCCATTTCTGCTGAGGCTGGTGTGCCAGGTCGCCGGGCGCCTCAACTACCATCTCGCCGGCGCAAATATGGGCATATGGCGGTACGTATATCTTGCCAGCGGCGGTTTTAATTCCAAGGTTAACATGGGTGCCGACGTAGAACTTGGACAGCGAATCAAGAAAATCGGAAAGCTCCTCATCGATAGGACAATGATGGTGAAAACTTCCGGACGAAGGTTTCAATTCGCCTTTTTCCAGACGTTATGGCTTTATTACGTCAATGACATCGCGCTTCATTTTTTCAATCGTCCCGCCTTTTACGATTTCCCGAATATCCGAAAGTCCCAATACGCCGCCGCCGTTACACGTTTTCCCTTCATGAAATACGCGGTGGCAGCCTGTGCCGTCGCCTGTTTCGTCTTTGTTTCCGAAAATACGGAAAACAGGCTGTTCGGCTCGGTCTTCGCCCACGGCAGGCAAAACAAGCCGCTCGTCGCCCTCACCTTCGACGACGGCCCCAGTGCCTATACCGCGAACATACTCGACACGCTGTCGAAATACGACGTACATGCCACGTTCTTCCTGGTGGGCCAGAACGTGGAGCGCCACCCGGACGTCGCGCGACGTATAGTGCGGGAAGGCAACGTAGTGGGAAACCACACCTATTCACACCCGTTCTGGGCCCCCGTCGAGACACCGAGCAGGATTAACGCCGAGATCGACAAAGCGGCCGCCGCCATTCGGAAGGCATGCGGCGTAACGCCGGAATATTTTCGTCCGCCGCACGGCTGGCGAAGCCCGTGGATGATGAGCCTCGCCAAACAGGACCACTATACCGTGGTCACGTGGACCGTGTCGCCCGACGATTGGCAAAAAGTGAGCGCCGCCACCATAGAGCAACGTGTGCTTTCAAGAACCGGGGCCGGTTCAATCATCCTTCTTCACGACGGTATCGAGACAAAAGTCAACCCGCAGCGCGCGAATACCGTCACGGCCCTTCCCGAAATCATCCGCGAGCTCAAGGCACGGGGATACACGTTCGTGACGCTTCCAGAGCTCATTCGCGCGTCACGGGAGTCCGTTCCCCGGACGCTTGCCCATTTTTCGAACGCCCCCACCCCGGTGGAGTAATCTCCGCGTCGAAACGGTCCGGGTGTTCCCCTGTAAAAAAACCTGGCTTCGACGCGCCTCTTTACCGCGCGTTCATCCCGCCGCTCCCTGCATATCGCCTGTATAGCTTCTGATTATCGCCAGGCTTTCTTCCTTTTCCCTCGCTATTTTCTTCACCGACAGCGAATACGCGTGCATGGTCATGAGAAAGATGAAGGCGCGTTCGGGCGCGACGGTCTTGGAAGGGATGAGTGAAAGGAGGTATGTAAAAAGCCTCCTGCGCCATTTATCGCGCGTAAAGACGAATGCGCGGAGCATAAGGGCGATGAACAGTACCTTGTCGAGGAACGTCACTTCCCCGTCCTTTTTGGCCCGTGAAAAATGTCCGGATCCGAACAAGGCTTTTGCCTTTTCGTATACCGTGTCGAATGCGTACTGCTTTTGCAGCGCATCGACGAAGGCGTTGTACTGGGCGACCGGCCCTATCGACGGATGCTTGAGCGACGGATACAGGCCGCCGTTGATGTTCGCGGGAATGGGATACAGCAGGTTTTCCTTTTTTACGCGCTCCTCGAGGCGCGTTCCGGGCGCCGCCGCGACGAAGCTGAGCGACACGAACGGAAGGGGAGCGTCGATGCTGAACCGGCGGAGCCGTTCAAAATCTTCGAGGGTATCGTTTTCGAGCCCGAACATGAACGTGGCCAGTACGTGGATGCCGGCGGCGTTGATTTTTTTTATCGCCTCGCCGTAGTCTTTCCGGAGATTATGGAATTTTTCCACGGTGGCGAGGTTGGCGCTGTTGAGAGACTCGAACCCGACGAGGATGTTTTCGCAGCCGGCCTCGGCCATGGCCCCAAGCAGCGCCGCGTCGTCGGCGATGTCGATGCTCGCCTGGCAGAACCACGTAATTCCCGCTCCTTTGAGGCCATGCATGAGTTCGCGGGCGAATTTTCGCTGTATCGAGATGTTGTCGTCCACGAAGAACACTCGTTTGTTGGGGAGCGACGCGACCTCCTCCACCACGTTGTCGACGTCGCGCACCCGAACCGTGCGGCCGTAATTCGTGCTCACGTTGCAGAATTCGCAGTTGAATGGACAGCCGCGCGAAGCCTGCACCGGAAGCGAAAGATATACGCCGGCGTCGAAAAGATCCCAGCGCGGCATGAGCGCCTTTTTGTAGGGAATCAATTTCTCCGGGGAATAGACCTTCCGCATCTCCCCTCTCTCGAAATCGCCGAGCAGCCCGGGCCAGACGCCTTCAGCCTCGCCCACCACCACCGAATCGGCATGCGAAAGCGCCTCCGCCGTGGTCGTGACGGTGATATGGGGCCCGCCCAGAACGACCTTGGAACCCGCCGCCCTAAACTCGTCGGCCAGTTTGTATGCCCGCGGCGAGGCCGGAGTGACTACCTTGATTCCCACCAGCTTCGCAAAAGAGCGTTGCGAGTCGATGAGGGAAACGTCCTCGTCCCATACCGTTTTCGAATAGGTGTCCGGCGTATGCGCGGCGAGAAGGGCGAGCGAAAGCGGGCCGAGGCTGTTCTTCTTGCCCATCAGGCGTACGAGCTCGGGCTGGGTAAAGTAGTGGTTGTATGGGTGCCGTGGGTTGATAAACAGTATATCGCTGACACCGGGCGTGTTCATGCTCAACGTCGACCCCTGAAAAATTTTCCGACCTCGTCGAACAGGTTGCGAACCACGCGTTGCGTGACGGCCCTGTCGATGCGTATCTCGGGATTCGCCAGGGTTCCGCTCATGGTGCACGAAAACGATTTCTTATCGTCGGCCTCGGCGCCGAGTGAGCGTGAAACCAGCGGATGCAGTTTTTCGGCAACGTCGGCCGCGATGATACCCTTCACGTTCTCAAAAAAAACGCCGTCGAACCCCACCCAGCCTTCCGCGCGCACCCGCAGCGTATTTCCGTCGCCGGAAACGTCGGGCGTCAAAATCCTTCCGTTGCGAACCTCGATGCTCGTACCGAGCCTGTCGAACGCGATGTTCCTGAGCTGCGGAACGGCAATATACACGATTACACCGCTCTGCAGGGGCGAATCCCGCACCACAACATCCGACATCTTCACGAATCCCCTGCCTCGCAGCGCATCGGCGCGAAACGCGCTCCGGTCGAGAACCAGTTCTCCCTCGCACCTGCCGTCGCACCTTCCCTTGCCCACGCCGCACGCCGCGTACAGCCCGGCAAGGTTCACGTGGTACAATTCCAGTTTAAACCGCTCCAACGAACCCGTTTCCAAGCCTATACGGCCCGAGCCGGCAATCGTCCCTCCGTAGAAGTCTCCCATGCAATGTTCCAGCGTCGCCGAGATTTCGTCGGCGCGCAGGGAGGCGCGCGCGCCGGTAACGTTCCACATTCCGCCCAGCGTGAGCGTATCGGCCCCGAGCTTGCCAAAAAGAACACTATCGCGTTTGCGCCGCACGTTCACGCGCAGGTCGACGCCTTTCCCGTCGACAAGCCTGCTCCCTCCCCGCGTCACCGACACTTCGGCGTCGGCGAGCGACACGTTTTCGACCGCCGGGGAGAAAGGCAATGCCGCCAATGCCGCAAAAAGCTTATCCGGCCCAAACGCCCGCGCGTTCTTTGCTTCCGCGGACGGCGCCGGGGAAAGCGACACCGAGATTTTCGGCCGCTCGAAAACAACGTTTCGTATCACGACGACTTTGAACAAAAGCGGCGGCAGCCGGTACGCGAGCCTCACGCGGGGAACCTCGAGCGACACCTTGGCGGGCCATTCCTTCTTATCAACTCTCACCCGTTCCAGCGAAAGCCCAAGCCACGGCCGCAGCGTGGCCTTGCGCACCGAGCACGAAGATGCGCCCGCCTTCACCACGGCCCGCTCCACGCCGCGCGCGATGCCGTCGCACGAGAACGGAACGAATCCTATCGCGACGACCGCGAGCAACGGGATACCGAGCCGAACGGATATTTTTCTTACAAGCCCGCCGTGGCGCAAAAACCACGTCCTCACGGCGCGCTTATGGTATCCGTCGAGATGTCTGGGGCGGGTAAAAAAATTCATGATAAATTCGACGAAAGCCCCGGATGTTCCCCGGGCCGTAATTGAAAACAGGGCGCACTCTCTCCCGGCAACGCTTTTCTTTCCGTCCTATTAATGTATTTTTGTTATAAGCAATCCGTTCATCAAAAATAATTTTCGCTCTTCCGGGTCTCTCTATGGCTTCGGCGCCTCCCAAAAAAAACGTCCTCTTCGTGTCGCTCAACGCCTTGTCGAAAACCGTTGCGGCAAACGGGGAAGCTCTCGCCGGGTTCCGCGTTCTCGAAGCGCGTTCGCCGTCGCAGGCGCTGTCGGTGCTTGAACGCGAAAGCATCGACATCGTGTTTCTCGACATAGAGGGCATGCCCGCCCAGGAGATGGATCTCGCGCACTACATAAAGAGCCGTTCGCCGCATTCGGAGGTCGTGGTGCTGGCCACCCTGAGCGACCTTGACGTGGCGGCAAAGGCGTTGCGCAACGGCGCGGCGTTCTACCTCATAAAACCAGTGAGGCCCGCCGACATGAAAGCCGCGGCCGACAAGCTTTCGGCCAAGGTGGACAACCTCCAGGAATACCAGGAACTCGAACAAAGGCTTCTCACCGACCTCATGTCGGGCAGCGCGGTCATGCAGAAAACGTTGCGACTTGCCATGAAAATCGCGCCGACCACGTCGACGGTGCTCATCAGCGGGGAAAGCGGCACGGGCAAGGAATTCTTCGCCCGCATCATCCACCACATGTCGCGCAGAACCGACGGGAAATTCGTGGCCGTCAACTGCGGCGCCATACCCGACACGCTGTTCGAGAGCGAGCTGTTCGGGCACGTCAAAGGTTCCTTCACGGGCGCCGACCGGGACCGCGTGGGCCTGGTCGAGGAGGCGCACCTGGGAACCCTGTTTCTCGACGAAGTGGCCGAACTGTCGCCGGCGGCCCAGGTAAAACTGCTCAGGTTTTTGCAGGAGCGCACCTACAAACGCATCGGCGAGAACACCCAGCGCGGCGTAAACGTGCGGATCATCGCGGCTTCCAACAAGGAACTTTCGGCGCTTGTGGCCGAGAAAAAATTCCGCGAAGATTTGTTCTACCGCATCAACGTGTTCTGCCTCAACCTGCCCCCGCTCCGCGACCGTAAGGAGACGATTCCCAACCTCATCAAGCTGTTTATGCACAAAAACGGCGAGCAGATGGACAAAAACGTAACCGGGATTTCACGGGCGGCGGAGGCTGTGCTGGCAAGCTACGACTATCCCGGCAACGTGCGGGAACTCGAAAATATCATCGAGCACGCCATCGTACTTTGTGAAAACGGCGAAATAACCGAAAAGGATTTGCCGGATTTCATGTTTAAAAACCGGCTTCTGCTCGAGGCGCCGCGACGGACGGTCACGGTGGAAAACGGAACGTCGGGCATCATCCCCCTTAAAGACGTGGAACGGGACTACATACGGCAGGCGCTCGAAGCCACCCTGTACAATTACTCGGAAACCGCCAAGCGGCTGGGCATCTCGCGGTCGACGCTGTGGAGAAAAATACGGGAATACAAGCTCGGCAAACCGGCCCAGACCGGAAAAATGGCGCTGGCGCCGTGAAGCCTCACGTCAATCACCTTCGCGTCCGCGTTTATTACGAGGACACCGACTGCGGCAACGTGGTCTATTACGCCAATTACCTCAAGTACATGGAGCGAGGCAGGACCGAATTCTTGAGGGACATGGGATTCGGGCTCGCCGAACTTCACAAGCAGGACACCCTGTTCGTGGTGGCGGAGGCGCACGTCCGGTATCATGTCTCCGCGCGGTACGACGATCTCCTCGATGTCGCTACATCCCTCACGGAGCACACGTCGGCCACCGTTACCTTCCATTACGAAATCGCGAACCAGCGCGGCGTGCTGTGCGCAAGCGGTGACGTAAAGGCGGCGTGCGTGGACGGGAACGGCAAGGTGAAACGAATACCGCGGGCGATACTCGACGGTCTCGCCCGGGGCCAAGAAAAAAGGAACCATGAAAAAACCTAACGGCGGCAAAGCGACGCAAAACGCGAGAATACCCAAGCCACAATCGGTGAAGGCAAAAAGAACATGCGGTGAATGCGCCGCCTGCTGCGAGGGCCATCTGCAAGGCGAGGTGTACGGCTACCCTTTTTACCTCGGCCGCCCGTGCCATTTCATGAAACAGGGGGGCTGCTCCATTTATCCCTACCGGCCCATGGAACCGTGCGTCAATTTTAATTGCGTTTGGCTCTCCGAAGACATCCTGCCGGCGTGGTTCAGGCCCGATAAATCAAACGTCATCGTCACCCGCGAGAAATGGGGACCGGACAAATCGGAGACCTATATCAAGGTGACCGAGCGGGGCGTTAAAATCGACTCGGCGGTCCTCAACCTTATTTATATGTACCACGTCCAGACGCAGACGCCCATTTCGGTTCAGGTGGACAGAGGGTGGAGCCATTACGGGCCGTGCGAGTTTGTCGCGGAGATGAAGAGGAACCCGGCATGAATTCTCCGGGAGGAGAAGTATCTCCCTCTCGTGGGCAGCCCCATTGACAAAGCAGTAGCAAGCTTCTCCGGCATTCATCGGGAGTCTCTTCCCGTTCTCATTTCCCCAGCCAGACATCCATCGTATCCCTCTGCTTGTCTACCTTAAAACATATCTCCTCAAATCTCGGCGGCCTTATGGTGAGGCGGAAAGGACGCGAAAACGCCATCGGCTCCGTGGGAATGCCGAGCAGGTTCGCGTCGAGCGTGCCGTTCGAATTGACGTCGTGGTATACCACGAAAGCGTACTCCCCCGCCGCAAGCGCAAGCGGCACGAACGCAGCGTGGGAGACCGCGGCGGCGTCGCACTCGACGCGCTTGCACACCACGAACGAATCGTCCTTCATGTAATGGGAATCGTTTTTGTATACCGTCAGGTCGATGACGCCGCCGGGCTTCGCCATGCCCGTCACCCTCACTATAAGGGTATCCGGCGCGGCATGCGCTCCAAAGGCTATAGACAATAACAAAACGACGCCGCAAAGGTACAAAGGTCGCAAGGAATGCGTTTCATAAGATTGTGTACTCGACAAACTCATTTTTCCCCTTTGCGTTCTTTGCGCCTTTGCGGTGATGTTATGAAGGTCACGAGGGGAATGCTTTATGCGGCGGATCATCCGCGCACGTCTCTGGGAAGCCCCGGCATGGCCGCGGCGGCCACGGCAAGCCGGTCGCACCGCTCGTTTTGAGGATGGCCGGCGTGGCCGTTCACCCAGGTAAACGTCACCCCGTGGCGTCCGCACAGGTCGAGAAGCCTCTGCCACAAATCCGGGTTGAGCGCCGGTTCCTTTTTATTGCGTTTCCAGCCGTTTGCGCGCCACTTGGCGGCCCAGCCGTTCCTCATCGCGTCGACCACGTATTTCGAATCGGAAACGACGGTAACGGAGCACTTTTCCTTGAGGGACGAAAGACCCGCGATGACGGCCATGAGTTCCATGCGATTGTTGGTGGTGTCGACGTACCCGCCCCAAAGCTCTTTTTCGCGGCCCGCATACGAAAGGATGGCCCCAAAGCCGCCCGGCCCGGGGTTGCCCGAGCAGGCTCCGTCGGTGTAGAGGGTGACGTGCTTCATGCGGTTAGAACCGGATGGAAAGCGACATCAACAGGTTCTGCTGGACGTGGGTCTCGTGCAGAGTGCCGGAAACGCCGGGAGAGTCGAGCTTCCACAGAGTATAACCGTACGACCATTCGAGCAGCACGTTTTTAAGGATGAATCCCATGCCGAGCGAGCCTCGGTACTTGTCTCCCACGGGCGTCCCCCCGGCCGGGTCCCACTCCGGACTGTTTTCATCGTCGTATTGTTTGGCAAACACATACGGGTCAAACTGATCCCACGAAAAACCGGCCCGCCCCAGTATCCAGCTTACGCCGAGAGGAGCCTCAAGCCCCAGTCCCGCCCCGAACAGCGCCTTTGAAGCAAGGCTGTTGTCGGGTATATTGTACGAGGGATTTACAAACGAATACGGGGCCCTGGCCCGTACTTCGGCCGACACGGTGAGAAAACGGAATTCCGCCGCTCCGCCCAGGGCACCGGAATACGACGATAGCAATCTCCCCTTGTCGTTTTGAAAAGAATAGTTGGAGTCCGGGGAATACTTAAAGTCGTCGGAGCCGTTTTCGGTAAACCATACGGTTTGCGGCAACACGAGACGGAGCCCGAGGCGAAACCGTTTCAAAAATGAGTACATGACTCCCAGGCGCACGTCGTAACCGAGGTACGTGCCGGTCACGGTTTCCTCGAAGTAATCCTGCCCCGGATTGGCGATGACGCCGTTGGTGTACAGCGCCGACAGCAGGTCGGCGTTTTCCTGTCCGGTAACAAGCGATACCGCCGCGCCGATTCCGAGTCCCTCGGCGACCTGGAGCCCGAACCCCACGCTCCACAGATCGAGCGAGCCGTACGACTTTGATTTCGTATCGGCGGAATACACGGTGTTTCCCCTTGATGTCGCCTTGAGGGCGAAAGCGTCGTCGAAGAGATAGGGACTATGGAATCCCGCGGCAATGGTAAAACCGCCGCGGACGGCGGGAAAGGCGTGCATATACCCGATGTTTGCAAAACGGGGGCGGGTGAGAGTGATGTCGCCGTTGGTATCGGAGAATGTAGCGTTGGGATCGGTCCCGGAAAACCTTGAGGTGGTGTGTTGTGAAACGCCTTCAACCGAAACCTGGAACTCACGCGCGGGAACGAATGCGTATCCCGCAGGATTCCAGAACATCGCCGTCCAGTCGCTTGAGAGCGCCACGTAATTGTTTCCCATGGAGGTCGCACGCGCCCCCTCGCCAGATGTCTGGACGTAGGCGTGAAGCGGCATGATTGAACATCCAAGAATCAATACCGACGCGGCAAAACCTCTCGTTCTCATTAAAAACTCCTTGGATTTCGACGTTCGTGTGAGGAATTGTCGTTGTTATGATTCTGATCTTGCTGATTTCCCCGGCCGTCATTCGGACTCTGGCTCGGCGGCGGAGAGGATTGCTGCTGGGGCGGGGGCTGCACCTGCTGTTCCCTCGGCTGTTCGGGCGGCCTGCTCTGCTCCTGCGGTTGCTGCTTGGGAAGTTCCTGGCCAACGGACGGCTGGGATTGCAAGGGAATCCCGCCGCTTCTCACCCGCCGGGCGTGTCCCGTTCCCGACGCACTCCCGCCGCCCTGACCACCCCCGTCGGAAGCCCCCGAGGGCGACGACGTTACGCTCCCGCTTTTGTCGAGCGGAACCGGTGAGCTTCCCTGCTGCAAAGGAACGCCGACGGAACGGGAACGTCTTGCATGCGACGTCTGCGACGACGAGCCCGTTACCCTGCCGCTCACCGACGGCTTGTCCCACCACCACGAATTGCGCGGGCCGTCGTACCCGGAATAATACCTGCACCTGCCGCAGGAATAATCGTAATAATAATAGGCCGGACAACGTTCGTCCCAGCCGTAGTAATTGTAGGAGCCGTAGAAATAGGGGTCTGCGCTGTTCCACCACGGATAATTGTTATAGCGGTACCAGTCTCTCCCGTAATCGGCATCCTCGCACACCAGCTGCGGCTTTCCCCACATGTCCCGGGTCCAGTAGCATACCTGGTTCGGATTGGCCGGAAGAGTGTCGCGGATGTGCGCCTGCGCGCTGTCGGAGGCGACGACCGAATCGTCGGGAGCACCTTCAATTGGAGGCCTGTTGACGTAGGCAAACTGGGTGTAACATCCGGCAAAGAGAAGAATAACGGCGACCGGCGCGAAGATTTTTTTCATAAGGGTCTTTCCTTTTTTGATTGAAGGCGCGTGCGCGGAAGATTGAAAGACCCCGAAGCAAGCTTCGGGGAATACGCTCGCTGTGGGATTCACTTCAACCTCTCGAAAAATAAGTCCCCCCTCGTTTCACAAGGTAATTCCGATTTTTAGTATATTAGACAAGGGAACCATCCGAGTCATTACGGTTATGCAAAAAAAGAATTTTACCCTAAGAGAAAGGAACCCGATGAAGCTTCCCGCACGCCGCGCCGCCTGCGCACTCCTGTTTCTTGGGCTCATTGCCGCGCCAAAGGCCGAAAATATGCTGTCGATTAAAATAGGGACGACATGGCCGCAGGCGCTTCTCTCCACGGGAATATGCTCGGGGGACGCGGCCGTGCAATACGGATGGCTGATTGACAGGAAAGTAGGATTTGGAGTAACGGGCGATTTTCTGTGGAACACCCGGTCAAAGGACGTCCGGGACACTGCCGGCAAATTCTACATATTGCACGCCGATAAGAGTTTCATGTTTCCCGTAATGGCATTCGTGATGATAGACCCGGTTCCAAAGCTCATCGTCCATCCCTCGGCCCAATTCCAGATAGGCTACAATTCGATGTTCTCGGTTACCACGGGATACGACACCACGGGCACGGGAAACGATCCCGCAAAAAGGACGGAAACTACCCACAGCGACTATTATTACGGTTTGATAATGAAAGCGATAGTCGATGCAAGCTACGACCTCGGTGAAAACAGCGCGATCTTTCTCGGCGTAGAGTTCCAATGGGCCGGCACAAAGACGTTCAAGGATGATTTCGGCTTGTTCAACAAGCGCGACATGAGCGGCATCGGTCTGCGAGCCGGGTTCAGGGTGGCGTGGTAGCCCCCGTGTATCCGGCGTTGTTTACTGTTTACGGTTTCCTTCGGCACGTTAACGGATCGCCTCTACCGGTATACGCCGGAGCTCTTCGGCCGGCCGTCCGCTCTAAACCTTTCGTGAGTCCGTCGCCGGTTTCTTCGTAATTCGGCAAAAGGTGATCCCGTGCGTATCGTCATCCAACGAGTCAAGCACGCCTCCGTCGCCATCGACGGTGCAATCTCATCTTCCATCGGCAACGGCATTCTCGTCCTCATCGGCATTCACAAGGACGATTCGCCTTCGATGGCGGATTTCCTCGCCGCAAAGTGTGCGGAGCTACGGATGTTCCAGGACGATAACGACAAAATGAACCGCTCGCTGCTCGACACGGGCGGCTCGGCGCTCGTGGTGTCGCAGTTCACCCTGTACGGCGACTGCGCCAAGGGAAGGCGGCCGAGCTTTACCGACGCGGCGGGCCCGGACAAGGGGCGGGAACTCTACGAGTATTTCGTGCTTCGCCTGAGAGACCGCGTGAAGACGGTGGAAACCGGCGTGTTCGGGGCGAAGATGGATGTCGAACTTGTCAATGACGGGCCCGTGACGTTCGTGCTCGACGCATGAGGGGTCTCAAAATCATGAACGCATCTCACGCCGCGTTGTTCCTGTCCGCAATGCTCGGGTGCGCGGCCGTGGCCCACGGTGACGAATGGCCTATCCCCCGCCCCACGGCGGGATTCGGGGCGAACGGTCACCACCGGGTCGTATGCGACAGCATGCAAAGCCCCCAGTGGCCAGGAAAATACGTGTATATCTTCCGTCCTTCCGATTCCACGGAGCGGTATCCGCTCATTCTCTTCTGTCATGGAATGGGCCCCTCCGCTCCCGCGCCTTACGCGCCGTTCCTCGTCAACCTTGCGAGCCGGGGCCACGTGGTGATTTTCTCCCCTTATAAAACGCTCACCGGCGATCCCAGGCTGAGGAGGCGATACCGCATCCTCATGTCGGGCTTCGAAACGGCGCAGGAGCGGTATTCCCGCTTCATCGACACGACGCGAGTCGGCGTCGTGGGACATTCCTACGGCGGCGGTGCGGTACCGGCGGTGGCGTGGCACGCCCTGGTCGAAAACCTGTGGGGCACCCGGGGAACGTTCATGTACATCATGGCGCCGTGGTATTCCTATTTCATTTCCCAGGAGGAATTGGAGTCGTTTCCTTCGCACGTCGCGTTGCTCGTGGAGGTTTTCCACGACGACAGGATAAACGACAGGCGCATGGCCGTCGATCTGTTCGACAACATTCTTCTTCCCGACGGCCGGAAAGCCTTCGTTGAACTGTACGGCGATTCCATCCCGGGCTGCGTCCTTTCGGCCGACCACGCCGTACCCGCCGATCCCGCCCAAAAAAAAGGTTCGGAAAACGCGCTCGATTTCTACGGCGTTTACAAGTTCGCCGACGCGCTCGCCGACTGGACGTTCCGAGGGGATACGGCGGCACGCGCCATCGCCTTCGACACCGGAACCGCGGCGCAACGCTTCATGGGAACCTGGCCCGACGGCAGGCCGGTGCGGCAATGTACGGTTACCCGCTTTCCGGATACCGCCGCGCCGACGATGTGCCGCTACGTTTGGGAAAACCCCCTCAACCCGCGCAGGGACGACTCCCCCACCTTTTTACCCGAAACGCGGGCGAACAGGTTCCATTATGCCAGGAAAACCGTTCGCAGCTACTGGGAGTACGAAAAAGCGAGAATACGGGAGAACCGGGCACACAGGAATTCGGCGTCAGATTCCTCGTTGTGCGCCATTCCACCCATCGAGCAGGGATTCGGATCGCTCGGGCCCTGGCAAATGAAAGTCGACAGCCTTCCACAGCCGCTCTGGCAGGGCCATTGGGTGCATGTGTTTTCGCCGGAGGGCGCCCCCACGCCGCGCCCCGTTATCCTGTTCTGCCACGGATATTCTTCCTCGGACCCGGAGCACTACCTGCCCCTCATCACCCATATCGTGAGCAAGGGGTACGTAGTGGTATTCTCGCCGTACCAGTTCGTCGCCATGGACCCGCGCGAAGTAAAGAAATACGCCACCATCGAAACCGGATTCGCGACGGCAATCGCCAATTTCAAATCCATCATCGACACGTCGAGGATGGGATTCGTGGGACATTCATTTGGTGCCGGTTCGATTCCGGCCGTCTCGCTGTGGGCGCTTGCCGACAAGAACTGGGGAAGCAAGGCCGCGTTCGTATACATGATGGCGCCGTGGTACAGTTTCGAGGTCGACAGAATCAAGCTCCGCCTGTTTCCGCAGCGCGTGAAAATGGTGATTGAGGTGTTCGCCGACGACAGGGTCTGCGACCATCGCATGGCCGTTTCCCTGTTCAACACCATCGGCATCCCGGCGTCGGAGAAGAATTTCATCACGCTCTACAGCGATTCGCTTTCCGGGTGCAGGCTCAGGGCCGACCACAACACGCCCAAGGGCCCTTTTGATCCTCGCGCCGAGGAAGACGCGCTCGATTACTACGGCGTGTACCGTCTCTTCGATGCGCTTTCGTCCTATGCGTTTGACGGCGATACATTGGGGAAGGCTCTGGCGCTCGGCCGTGACGGAGCCGCACGCTTCATGGGAAAATGGCGCAACGGCAAACCCGTGGCGCCGCTCGTAGCGACCGGGAGTCCCAAGCCGGACGAACCCGAGGACTATTACGTGTTCGGATGGCATTCGAGACTCAATCCCTTGGTAAACGAGATACTCGTCGACAAGTAATACTTTTTACAACCATCAAGGAAAGAACCCCCATGACTCAACAGCCTCTTGGGAAAACGGACGAAAAATTCATCGTGGGCGTCGGCTCGGCGCTCGTGGACATGCTCATAAGGGAATCGGACTGCTTCCTCTCGTCAATCGGCGCGAAAAAGGGCGGCATGACGCTCGTAAACGGTGCCGGCGTCATCGACGGCGTACTTGCCAAAACGCCGCAGACGGCGTCCGTCGTTCCCGGAGGATCGGCCTGCAACACCATCATCGGCATCGGCAGACTAGGCGGGAAAGCCAAATTTGTAGGCAAGCGCGGCGACGACGAACTCGGCGCGCTGCTCGAAAAGGCCCTCCGGGCCAACAACGTGGAGCCCCAATTGCTGGTTTCCCCTTCCGCGACCGGCCGCGTGCTATCGGTGATCACGCCCGACGCCCAGCGCTCCATGTTCACGTATCTCGGCGCGTCGAGCGAAACCAGGCCCGACGAACTGCTCGGGGCGTATTTCTCCGGCGCTTCGCTCGTGCACATTGAAGGATCCCTCCTGTTCAACGAGTCCCTTATACGGGCCGCGCTTACCGCCGCGAAATCGGCGGGCGCGCTCGTCTCCCTCGACCTGGCGTCCTACACGGTCGTGGAGGCCGCAAAGCCGATTCTGGAAGACCTCGTCCGCGAATATGTGGACATCCTCATCGCCAACGAAGACGAGGCGGCGGCTTTTACGGGACACAAGGACGAACTCAAGGCGCTCCAGTTACTGTCGGAAAAAGCGCAAACCGCCGTAGTAAAGGTGGGCAAACGTGGCAGCCACATCGTACATAAAGGCAAAAAAACCAGCATGGGAATCATGGGGGACGGTTCCGCGGTCGACACCACGGGCGCCGGGGACCTGTGGGCCTCGGGATTCCTGTACGGCCTTGTCAGCGGCTACTCCATAAACAAGGCCGCCAGGCTCGGGGCGGCATGCGGGTACGAGGTGTGCCAGGTGGTTGGGGCGCAGATACCGGACGAGGGATGGGAGCGGATCAGGAAGATACTCATATAATACTCACCGCAAAGGCGCGAAGGACGCAAAGAAAAAAGAGAGCCGAAAGTTCAAAATTGACGGCGGCAACAAGCAAGAACAGGAGAATGTCATGTCAGGCACGACGATCTACTACTTCAGCGGTACGGGTAATTCCCTCGTCGTCGCGCGCGCGATTGCCGCGAAACTCGGCGACACGAAACTCGTTCACATGGCCGGACCGAACGCCGCGCAACCTTCTCCGGAAACTCCGACCATCGGGCTCGTGTTCCCGGTGTACATTTTCGGTTTGCCTCTCATCGTTACCAGGCTCATCAAGAACATTCGCGTTCCGGACAACGCATACCTATTCGCGGTGGCCGTGAACGGCGGCCTGGCATGCAGCACAATCATTCAGGCGGCCCGGCTTTTTAACGAGCGGGGACTCCAACTCGCGGCAGGATTCGCAGTCACTATGGTCGACAATTACACGCCTCTGGGCGGCGCCATGCCGGCCAAGAAACAGAAGATCAGATTTGAGAAGGCCGGGCAAAAGCTCGAAAAAATCTGCGCCTCGATTAAGAATCGTGAAAGCACCCTGTATCGCGGGCTGCCCCTTGTCAACTGGCTGTTCAGCGGATTGATGTACAAAAACGCCGCTCCCAAGATTCCGGGGATGGACAAAAATTTTACCGCCGATTCGAACTGCAACGGATGCGGAGTGTGCGAAAAGGCCTGCCCCATGGGCAACATCGCGATGACCCGCGAACGTCCCGAATGGCGGCACCACTGCGAGATGTGTTTTACCTGCCTCCAGTGGTGCCCGACGCAGGCGATTCAGTACGGGAAGAATACCACGGGTAAAGCACGCTATCATCACCCCGAGGTTACCTTGAAAGACATTACGGCGAGGGATGGGATACGGATTGGAAGTTGACGGTTGGCTGATGGCTGAAGGATACACGGGCATTTCGGGCCATTTTGTTCTGCAAATGTCGCACGACAGAGCTGGCCGCCGTTACATGTACAAAGGGCGGCAAGAAATTCGTCATTCACCACGGGGAAACCTGTTCATGCGCCATTCACGTATCTGTCGCTCCATTGGAAGTGCTCTTGCGCTGTTGGCGCATACGGCTTTTGCCTTAGTTACCATAACCCCAAACGACAGCGCCTTTCAGTATTACGGCCGATTCGACAGAGCAAATCCGCTTCAGCCGCGCTGCGAATGGACCGGCTCGCACATCGCGGTCGCATTTACCGGAACGTCGGTTTCCGCAACGGTCGTGAGCAACGCCAAGGTCTACCTCGATATCGTCATCGACTCCGTCGTGGTAAAACTCGACTCGGCCACCACCGTCGAGCGAAGCATCGTGTGCGCGACCGGGCTCAGCGGCGCTATCCACCGGCTCGTGTTATATGTCCGTTCCGAAGACGGAATTCTTACCTTCAAAGGGTTGTTCCTCGACAATGGGGCCGCCGTGGCCAGCCCCGGCCCGCGGCCCGTGCGCAAAATAGAGTTTATCGGCGATTCCTATACGGTCGGATACGCCAACGAGGCCGGAAACAGCGGCATCTGCGCCTACACGTACACCGTCGCGCGTTTTACCGACAATTACAAGTCGTGGGCGCCGCGTGCGGCACGGGCCTGCGGCGCGGAGTACGTGGAGGTGGCCAAATCGGGATGGGGAATGGTTCGGAACTGCTGGACCCAGGCAACGTCGGATTCCACGATAGGTACACTCTACGGGCGAACGCTCGCGAACAGCGGCACTCCGCTCTGGAATTTCGGATCGTGGAAACCCGATCTGGTATGCATCGGCATCGGAACGAACGATTTTACAAACTGCAATCCGAACAATACCTCCGCCAGCCTTGCGGATTCCGTCAAGTTTGTACGCTCCTACCGCAACTTCCTCGATACGGTCCGCAGCCGTTACGGCGGCGTGAAGATTTTGCTCAACGTCCCGACCGCCCGTCCCCGGGTGACCAACTGCGTGCGGCAGGTCGCGACCGAGGAGCGAGCGAGCGGCACAACGGACGTGTTTTATTCGCAGTGGCAATGGGACACCGCCAGTAATTCGATATGCTGGCACCCCAATGTGATTGAGGATTCGCTGGCGAGCTTGGTCATGGCGGATTCGATAAGCAAACTCATGGGATGGAGTACTGCCGGCGTGGCCCAACGCGCCTCGAATTTGCCTGCCGCTCCGGCAAAAGCATCGCTTGTCGTACGCAGATTGAGCGGCAACGATTTTGCGGTGGAGACCGGAAGCGGTCTTGCGCTGTGCGGTCCCGTCTCCCTGTACCGGTTAAACGGACAGCGGGTCGAGACCTTGAATCCAAGAGATACGCACGGCGGATTCGCGTTGTACCACCCCACCGTCAACGGCATCGTGGTCATTGTAGCCAAGAACAAAGGCGCTCGTTTGATGAGTGCTCCATTGGCATTATATTAAGGTACGCGACGCGGAAACGCCGCCGTTCTCGCATATTCCCTTTCGTTATCCCCTGCCTCTCTGGCCGTTAGTCTTAAACAAGAATCCGCAATTCGCGAGTTGGAAGACGCCATAACCGATTGGTTGCATTCTTACTAAAAATTTTGCATTACCTTCCGCGCATCTCCATAAAAGTTATGCGGTATAGTCGGTTTACTATGTGTCGGCTATCATATTTTATTTACGCTTAGTTTTCGTAATCATAAAAAACTTGTATAATTACAAAATTAGACTAAAAATAATAGTAACTAATTGATAATTATAAATATCATATACTAAACTCGTAATCAGTATATAAGTTACACATTGCTTTTATCTGGCCGTAGCAATATATTTACTATCGCGCGAAACGAACACTACAATCATTTATGTATGGATATTCACATCACTCACTTTCTAAAGGAGTTGTTATGAAAAAGTCGCTTCCGGTTCTTGGAATCATGGCCTTCGCCGGCGCACTCTCGTTTCTTGGCGGATGCAGCACGCCGACAAAACCGTCGACGGAACGGGAAATCGAAGTTACTCCACAGGTCATGGGTATGCTTGCGGTATCATCCATGAACGAACAGCAAGGCTCCGCGTCGTTCACCACCGGCAGCGGCACCAGTACACTGTCGGAAAACAGCGGAGCCGTCCTTCCCTCCACACTTGCCAAAACGCTCGCGAAATCATCGGCTTCCCTCGCGGCTAATGGCGGCGACCTTACCGTCGATTCGAGCGCTATCGCCCAGGGTACCATAAAACTCATGTACGTACAGCAGATCGCCGGCGGTACCGAATACGATACGCTCGTCCTCACGCTCGACTCGAACATCGTTTCCGGTGCGGGCAGCAAAGTGTACGTCAACGGCAAGATAGAATCCTACAGCATCGCCGATCTTGACAACGATGGATTCGTCGCCGGCAAGCCGGCGGTTACCAACAAGGCCCGTTATTACCTGAGCACGCGGTACACCCAAAAGGTTCTCGGTCATGGCGCGGGAGAGAGCGAAACCTGCGTTCTCGACATCAACGCGGGCGCAGACCACAATTTCGACTTGGACGCCGACAACGAAATGCTGGCCGCTTCGTGGGTGCATCTGTTGGGAAGCGATACGCTCGGCTATGCCAGGTACGGCGATGCGGACAACGACGGCGTCCTCGTAAAAAAAGGCACCGCGACGCAATCGATTGTCGACGTAACGCTGTTTGAGCGCGATCCCGTTCTCCACCCGCTGGTGGCATGGAATGCGCTCACCATGCGCGTTTTGACGAACGGCGACACCACGCAGGATCAGGTGATCCGGATCAACGGCAAGGAAGTACGCAGGCTCGGACGCGTATCGACTTTCGTGGCCCTCGACAGTTCAGGGGACAGCACCGTGACTCCAAACGAAATGGCCCAGGCGATCTGGACGACCGAAAAGACCGCCGTAACCGACACCGTAAGCTCGGCAAACGTGCGCATCGTGTACAACCCGGTGCTCGGCCTTTCGCATCCCGACGGCAACAAGTATTATGAAGTCCACACGACGGAATCGGACCAGATCGGCATCGTGCGCACCAAATCGCTCGATTTTACCACCGCCGAGCCGTACGGAGAAGGCCGGTCGCCGACCAGCGGGCGCATTGTCCTGCACGCCACATTCGCCAACGACAAGACCGCATCGCTGGTTGCGGACTTTGCCCAGGGATCGTTTGCCGGCACCTATATCGGTCCCGACAACGATACGCTGACCGTGGTGTGGAACGCAAACGGCGACGTGGTGTCGTCCAATTAACGAAGATATTTTTCGGGGAGACGCCGCGACGCGACGCCTCCCCGGTTTCCCGTCCACAAATAAAAAAAGTCGTCATCATGGCCGAAACGGCGAACATCTATCAATACGACGATTTCCGCGCCTATCTCGCGCAACGGTATCTGGAAAAGTATCGCGCCGTTCCCGGCTACTCGTACCGCAAGTTCGCCGCCGAGGCGGGATTTTCCAATCCCGGATTCTTTAACGACGTGGTGAAGGGACGGCGGACGCTGAGCGAAAGCGCCGCCGCCAAAATGATCGCGGCGTTCGGCCTGTCCCCGTCGGAAGCGGACTATTTTACTTTGCTCATTGCCATGGACCGGGAAAAGGATCCGGCACGAAAGCAGGTCTTCTATCGCAAGCTCACGTCACGCCGCAACCGCAGCATGTTCGCGCGGCTCAATCCCGCGCTTTCCCGTTATTATCAGGACTTCCATTATCCGCTCATCCGTACCGCGCTCATGAGTTTCGATTTCCGCGGCAATTACGAGGAACTCGCCGCCTTTCTCGTTCCCAGTCCGCAAGTAAGCGCCTGCAAGAAATATATACGCGACTTGTGCGACTGGGGCCTGGTGAGCCAGAATAGCGACGGCCGCTACGTGGTCACCGACCGGTTCGTGGAGCCGTTGCCCACCCTGTCGGACGATGTGCGCCGGATCAACGGCGTATGGATCGACCACGCCCGGGACGCGCTTTTAAAATTGCCGCCCGAAAAACGACATGTATCGAGCATGCTTTTGAGCCTTTCGGCGCATAACGCGAAGGCGATTGCGGAAAAAGTGGAAAAATTCCGCGAGGAAATCTGGGAAATGGTAAAATCCGATACGGCCGAGCCCGAATGCGTGATGCAGTTGAATCTCCAGTATTTCCCCAGATCAAAATGCAAGGGGCGATCATGAGCTTTCGTGCGCTGATCGTTGGACTTGTCGGCACGCTTATGGTTGGATGCAGCGTGCAGAACGATCCCGTCGCGGCGAGCGGCGGAGACGATTTTCCCAATTCCATGACCGCGGCATCGCTTGGCAAGCGCGTGGCCGGGTCACTCAACCAGTATCGGAACTGGGACACCTCCATAGCGGTCGATCCGTCGCTTCCTTCGGGCGTACAAACGCCGTCCACCCCCACCGCTCCTGCCGGGCTTGCCAAGTCCTTGGCGAACCGGGCCACCGTAGATTCCATAGGCATCGACTTTTCGGATACCGCCGACGGTTTCGTCCGACTGTTCTGGACCAGCGTTTCGGTCGCCACCACGACCCGCGATACCACCGTCATCGTCTGGAATGCCCAAGCCCGTGACTCGATTTCGGGAAACGAAACCTACATCCGTAAAAGCGGCATGATCGCGTATCATTTGCAGGATCGAACCGACCGGTACCGCTACGAAGACGCGGACGGCGACGGGGTGTTCAACAATCCCGGCGCGCCGGCCGACCGTGTGAGGTTGACGTACGTGACAACGGCGGGGACAACGATAACGACGTCGGTACTGGTAATCGACGCGGGCCCCGACGACAACTTCGGCACCGACGCGGACAACAAAATTCTGTACGTGACCTATTCGGTTACAAACAACGGCGACACGCTCGACCGTTATACGGCCACCGATGCGGACAACGATTCGGCGATAATCGATTCGCGACGCGATTCCAACGTGGTCGCCATCTTCTACGGCGCGTCGCACGTGGCGTTCAAGCCGCTCATCGTCCGGCGCGAAGCCGAAAGCCGCATGGTGATTTTTGCGGACAGTACCAAAAATTATCCCATATTCTATCGGGTAACCGACCGGTATGCGAGCGGCCGCACCGTGACGTATAGTATCACCGGTACATCTATTAATAGAAGCTTTTTCCCCGGCGATACCGCGTACGGCCTTACGGTATGGGACGGCGCGGCAACGGATTCCGTATCCGCCGACTCCCTGCGCATCACCGTGCTGCTCGGTCCCAATCCGCACGACTCGCTCGATGATTCGCTGCTTGCGGTATACGCCCATACGGAACGCCGCATGGGTTCCGAACGCGATGCGGTGCTGTCGTTTGCGAGCCTCGCTCCAATAGGCAACGGGCAACAACCCGCCGCCGGCACCGTTCTCTTTTCGCTCACCGGCGATACCGGGGAATGGACCGGCGTGGAAGGCGATTTCGACGCGCAGTCCATTGTCGCCGTTATCACGGATTCCCGCAGCCACCGTTTCGAAGTCGAATGGGATCGAGAGGGCAATGTAACACGGCTTGTGGAACGGAAATAAAAGCCCCTACCACTTCGCGGTTCATGCGACCCCGCACGTCAGCCGAAAAGCCAGGCCCAATTCCTCCCGGCGGGGCCACCTACCCTTTTGTCGCGATCAGGGCGAGCATACCTTGTTCTTCCCGTTGGTAAAACAATATGTTTTTACCTTGGGAAACGAAGTAATTCTCCTTATACCGATTTGCCCTCAAGTTGACGGCATTTTTTACATTCCAACCCTCGCCCCCATCCGCTTTCGGTACTTTTCCATGCAGGAGGAAGGTGCGCAAAGTCCCCCTGCGGGAGATTTAGGGGGCGAGACTACGGAAAAGTCATCTTACCAACAAATTCATATTAGATGCTTCCATACAGTCTTCTCGAAAAGCAGGAAATTCAAGCCCTGCATGGAGGGAAAGGGCTGCCTTTTGGATTCTCAGTCCCGCGCGTCATGAATCCTCATCCCCCGTTGCATCCTCGCCCGCATCAACTCGGAAAGCTTCGTCTTGTCGAGCGTAGCCAGTTCCGACGGCTGCACCGGATCTCCCACCACGATGGTGGCCGCCCCGGGACGCAGGAATCCGCTGTGCTTGGGAAGAATCTCGCGCGTGCCGCGGATGGTAAGCGGGACCACGGGCACGCCGGCCTCGAGCGCCAATGTAAAGCTGCCGCGCTTGAACTCGCCCAGTTCGCCGCTCACGCTGCGCGTGCCCTCCGGGAAAAGCACCAGGCAGATGTTTTTTCTCGTGAGCATGGAAATGGCGCGCGTGATGGATGCGCGCGCGGCACGGGCGTTGTCGCGGTCTATCCAGATGTGGCCGATGGCGGCGATGCCCCAGCCGAAAAACGGGATGAAGAACAATTCCTTTTTTGCAATGAAGCTCAGGGCGAACCGCAGGCCGGAATAGAGCACCGGGATGTCGAGATAACTCTGGTGATTGGCGACGAACACATACCTTTGATTCGCGGCAAGTTTCTCAGCCCCTTCCACCGTCAGCCGTATCCCCCCAAGCGCCACGAGATGAACGCACCAGAGGTGCGCGAAATACCGGGCCAGCCGGTTGCTGAAAGACGCCGCGCACATGGTAAGGGTTCCGTAGAGAAACGTGGCAGGGATGATCCAAACGAAAACCATTGCAGTGCGAAGGAAACATTGCAATGCGCTCATGCCGCCGCCTTGCTTATCCATACGTTTTCCTTTCCCACGCGTTTCCTGAGGGAGTCTATTGTTTCCTTCGCCGCGTTGACGTTCACGTTTCCCGCCTTCACCCGGTATTCGTTTTCTTCCTCCGTGACGAGGTGGAGCACGAGGCAGCACTCGCCCGGCGAGCCCGCGCACTCGGTATACAGGTCCTTCACGAACGATTCTTCAAGACTCTGGGTCTTGAGACGCACGTGGACGCTCTTTGCAAGCCGCGTACGCGCGTCGGAAAGCGCAATCACGTTGTCCACCTTGATCTTCGGCTTCTTGTCGCCTTCCCGCACCGACACCTGCCCGCGCACGAGAATCATGGCGTCGATGGCAAGGAGGTGCTTGAATTTCTCGAACGCGTCGCCGAACGCGAGCAACTCGATGGAGCCGTCGAAGTCCTCTATTTCGAGGAACGCCATGGGCCTGCCGTCGCGCTGCACGTGCGACTTCACCGACGTCACGATGCCGCCCACGGTGAGGTTCTGGCCTTCCCTCGCTTTTTCGAGCGCCTCCAGCTTGAGCGGTGTGTCCACGAATCCGCGGATCTCGTCCTGAAAGCGTTCCAACGGGTGCCCACTCACGTAGAAATTGAGCACCTCTTTCTCTTTTGTTAGAAGCTCGTTGTACTGCCACGGCTCCACCGCGGCAAGCGGCGGTTCGGGCGGCGGGCTCTGGGCGGGCGAGTCGCCCGTGTCGAACAGGCTGGTCTGGCCGCTCGCCCGGTCACGCTGGAACGATCCGCCGTAGTCTATGGCCGCGTCGATGCTCGCGAACAGTTCCGAGCGCGTCCCCTTGAGGCAGTCGAGCGCCCCGGCGTATACGAGCGATTCGAGGCATTTCTTGTTGACAAGATGCAAATCGACCGCCGCGCAGAGGTCGAAGATGCTGGTAAACTTCCCCTTTTTCTTCCGGGCATCGAGGATCGAATCGGCGGCCTTGCCCACGTTTTTGATGGTGGCGAGTCCGAGGCGGATTCCCCCGTTGTCCATTGAGCAGGCGGCCTCGCTGGCGTTGACGTCCGGCGGCAGGATGCCCACGCCCATGCGTTCGGCCTCGTTCTTGATGGTGAGTACCTCGTCCTGGTCTTCGAGCAGGCTCGACAGGTTCGCGGTGAGGAACTCAAGCGGGTAATGCGCCTTGAGGTAGGCGCACTGGTACGCCACGTGGGCGTAGACCGTGGCGTGCGCCTTGTTGAAGGCATACTCGGCGAACTTCGCCATGCGGTCGAAGATTTCCTGCGCCACCTTTTCGGGTACCTTCCGGTGCGAGGCGCCCTCCATGAACTTCTTGCGCATGGCCTCCATCTTCACCGTGTCTTTTTTCCCCATGGCCTTCCTAAGGATGTCGGCCTGGCCCAGCGTGAACCCTCCCATCACCTGCGCTATTCGCATCACCTGTTCCTGGTACACGATGACGCCGTAGGTGATCTTGAGTATTTCCTCGATGAGCGGGTGCCTGTACTCCACCTTTTCCCTACCGTGCTTGCGGTGGATGTACACGGGGATTTCTTCCATGGGGCCGGGGCGGTACAGCGCGTTCATGGCGATGAGATCGTCGATGCCGTCCGGCTTGAGCTTCCTCAGGTTGTCCTGCATGCCCTGCGATTCGAACTGGAACACGCCCACCGTCTCTCCCCTTCCGAGCAGCGCCATGGTCTCGGGATCGCGGTCGGGCAGCTTCCATAAATCCATGCCGGGGCCGCCGTTATCGATGATGAGCTTGAGCGTGTCCTGGAGGATGGTGAGAGTGATGAGGCCCAGAAAGTCCATCTTGACAAGCCCTACCTCCTTGACGTCGTTCATGTCGTACTGGGTCATGACGATGCCCGTGTCGGGCTGCTGGAACAACGGGGCCCAGCTGACCACGGGGCCGGGCGCGATGATGACGCCCGCGGCGTGCATGCCAGCCTGGCGCGTGAGGCCTTCGAGCGCGCGCGCGTGGCGGAACAGGTCGGCGTATTTCGGGTTTGAGCGCACGGCGGCGGCGAGCTCGCCGTTATTGGCGAGCGAGGTGGCGAGGTCTTTTTCGACCATGCCGGCCAGCTTTCCGGCCTCGGCGACCGAAATTCCCATCACGCGAGCCACGTCGCGCACGACCATCTTCCCCTTCATTCTGCCGAAATTTATGATCTGGCTCACGGAGTCGCGGCCGTAGTTTCGGATCACGTAGTCGATGACCTTGTACCGGTATCGGTCGGCAAAATCGATGTCGGCGTCGGGCATGTCGATGCGTTCCGGATTGAGGAACCGCTCGAACAGCAGGTCGAACTTGATGGGATCCACGTCGGTGATGCCTATGGAATAGGCAACGAGGCTCCCCGCCGCGGACCCCCGGCAGCCGGTCATGACGTCGAGCCGCCGTGCCTCGTTGACGAAATCGCGCACGATGAGGAAGTATCCCTCGAATCCCATTTTGCATATCACCTTCAACTCGTAGTCGAGCCGTTCCTTGGTTCCTGGCGTAACGTGGGGATATTTCTCCTTGAGGCCCGTTGCCGCAAGGCTGGCGAGATACTCCGCGGCGTTGGGAAACCCTTCGGGTACGGCCACTTTCGGGAGCTGGGGGGGCACCTTGAGGTCTACGCTGCAGCGTTCCGCGATGGCGACCGTGTTGGCAAGCGCCTCGGGAATGTCCGGAAAAAGCGCCGCCATTTCTTCGGGCGACTTGAAATACACCTGGTCGGAGCCGAAACGGAACCTTCCGGGGTCGTCCATGGTAGTCTGGGTCTGGATGCACAGGAGAACCTCGTGCGAGTCGGCATCCTCCCTCGTAAGGTAATGCGCGTCGTTGGCGACGATAAAGGGAACGTTCATGCGCCTCCCGAGCTTGATGAGCTCGTCAAAGGCGACGATTTCCTTGTCGATGCCGTGATTCTGAAGCTCGAAATAGAAATTTTCCTTGCCGAAAATGTCGATGTATTGCTCGGTGAGCGCCTGGGCTTTCTTCACGTCGCCCGCAAGCAGCGCACGCGGGATAGCCCCGGCCACGCACGCGCTCGTCGCGATGATGCCCGCAGAATATTTACGGAGCACTTCCATGTCGATGCGGGGCTTGTAGTAGAACCCTTCGATGTAACCTATGCTGGAAAGCTGCATCAGGTTTTTGTAGCCCTCGTTGTTGCGCGCCAGCAGGATGAGGTGATGGTAGGTCTCCTCACCGGTTTTCGTCTTGTCGAGGCGCGACTGCGGGGCCACGTACGCCTCGAACCCGATGATGGGTTTGATGCCCTCGGCGAGGCAGGCGTTGAAGAACTCCACGGCGCCGAACAGGCCGCCGTGGTCGGTTATGGCAAGGGCGGGCATCTCGAACTCGCGCGCCTTGGCAACCATGTTCTTGATGCGGATGGCGCCGTCGAGAAAGCTGTATTCCGTGTGGTTATGCAGATGGACGAAATTTCCCCGTTTGCTCATTCCGCTACAACTCCTATCTTTCCGATTTTCGCCACGACGAACGTCTTCTTCGATTTTTTAGGCCCCGCCTCGGCCTCCACGAGCGGTTCCCGCTCCCGGCGAACCAGAAACGGCCGCACCGAATAGGTCCCCGCTTTCACCCGCGGGCTGCCCTTGTATTCGAAGGCGACGCATTGTCCCATGAGAACCGCGTAATCGAAAACGTGCAGCATGTCGTTTACGTCAAGCTCCTTGAGCAGCCGGCCGTACTTGCCCGCCTGCGGCGAACGTCCCGCCGCCTCACTGTTGTGCCCAAAGGACGCCACCGGCGCAATCCGCCGCGGCTGCCCGGCAGCCGCGGCGGCGGGAGCGGTGCGCGCTTTTGCGGCGACTCCGCCGGGTTCACGCGTATCGAACCCCATTTCCCCAAGGATGCGCTTGACCTCGGCCTCGCTTCCGGGCCGTATGGAAAAAATGCTGTGCGGCCGTGCCTGTGTCACGAGATTTTTGAGGGGTTCGTACGAAAGTATCTGCCGCGTGGCCCGTTCGTCGAACGAGACGACGCTGGCGCCGGTGGTGACGTGGAGCCGCATAAACTCCCGTATCCACTCCCTGACCGTCTCCACGACGTTGTGGGGGGCCTTCCAGGCGGCGAGCCGGTCGGTTATGCTTTTTTCCTCCACGCCGCCGCTCAGCGAATCGTTTATCACGTCCCGCTTGATTGCGCCCTTATAAACGCGATCCAGCGACGATATCTCGCCCATCTGCCCGAACCAATACACGTCCTCGGGAAGCGCCTCGCGCGAAATCACCGCCGAGAAATCGGGCAAGAGCGTCACGCGGTTCTCGGGAAGTTTGCGCGCCGGCGCCGCGAGATCGGGCCGCGCGGAGGCCGTCATGACCGCTCCCGACGGTTTCTTGCATACGTCAACGTATCCGCAGTACCGCAGCGCGGCCGCGCACCGCTCGGCGTCGGCCCTCGCGGCGCCGGGGAACGAGGCCGAAGTAATCCAGGGGCGGCCGGGGCTCGTAAACATTTTTTCCAGGAGGGAAACGCGCCACAGCACGCCCCGGCCGGACGCGTGTTCGCGGAAATCGGCCAACCGCGCTTCCAGGGAAAGGGCGAGCCATTCCGCCGCGGCCGAACGCGACGCGGTACAGGAACCTTCCGAATCGACAATCAGTCCGCGGGACGCGGCATAGGAAAGCGTGAGCGAGACGCAGGTCTCGCGCGCGGCCGCCGGCCAGCCTTCGGATTCCGAAAGTTCGCGGCCCGCGTGCAACAACCTGTCCAGGCAGGCCTCCGCCGCCCGGGAGAATCCGCCCTTCTTCGTCTTTTCGAGCCTTCCGAGAAACGCGAGGTTCATGCACATCGCGACGTCGACGAGGCACTGCCATGGAAACGGCACCGGACACGGGCCGGGAGAGGGCGCGGCGCATGCATCGACGATCGCGCGGGCGCAAGACGCCGCGAGCGCGGGCTCGAATTCCGAAAACCCGAAGTAGCGGCGGGAGGCGTCCGCCTCGGTGCCGTCGCCCGCGAAAACCAGAAACGACGACAGTAATTTGTCCGAAAAACCGGCCAGCCCAGGCGCAGGCACTCCGCAGTCGCCGGCCAGATAGACAATCGCGCAAAAGAGCCGCGTTTCGGGCGACAGCCCGGCAAAGCGTGATTGGAGCGATTTCTCCGAGGAAAAACGGCGCGCGGCGTCGTGAATGAGCGACGACGAAAGGATTTTCCGCGAGCGTTCGGCGCCGGTGAGGAACTTCTCGAAAAGAAGTTCGGCCGGAAGAAGGCGCAGGTATTCCTCAAACGACGGCAGAATCATGCGAAGGCCGGTTTGTTGAAGAGAAAACAGGGACGACCGGTTGCAAAAATAGTTCATCCGGCGCGGGCCGTGGCATCCCTCGGCGCCGCTTGTGTAACCGGCAAACGGCTCGTATTTTTGAATCGATGTTTATGCAACAAACAAAAGCGGGCGGCGTCTTTCCGCCCGAATCGTTCACGTCCGATGTGCTGATTTCGGTTTTGTGCCACATCGTGATCGTTCTCGGCATCATCGCGGCTACCGGGGCAATGTACCGTTCCCGCGAATACGAGCGGCCGGCGACTTTCGATCTCGTCAAGTTGCAGCAGGTGTTCGAGATTCCCCCCGAGCCGAAGCAGGCCACCCTGCCGAAGCCGGGCACGGCGCCGTCCAGACCCGCCGCCCCCTCACAACCGGCGGCCCGGCCCGAAACCGCGCCGGTCGAGGAAAAGAATCCGGTGCCGAGCGAAACCAAGACGGCAACGCCGGCGGCCGCCGAACCTGTCGCGCCCGCGTCACCGCAAACCGCGCCGACGGGCGCCCCCGGCCAGGCCGCCGACGCGGGGGTATCCACGGATAAAATCTACGAAGAGGGCATCGTCGACGAGCCGCCGGTCGCGATCAAAAAAATCGAGCCGTTCTATCCGGAATTCGTCAAGGACCAGGGCATTTCGGGAATCGTGCGGGCCCAGGTGACCATCGACGAGAAAGGCAACGTCATGGAGGTGAAAATCCTCAACTCGCCGCACGAACTGCTCTCCGACGAGGTGACCAAGGCGGCGAGCCGGTGGAAATACAAACCGGGAAAGTTCAAAGGGGTTGCGGTTAAGGTGCGGGACAGACCGATTGAGATTGAGTTCAGGCTGGATTGAAACTATTCGTCTTCCATTCTACTCTTTTCGCGGATTCAATTCCATTCTCGTAAACCGTATCCCGTTCACCTCCCGTTCGACGTCCTTCTTCTCGAACCCGAGTTGCTCGTAAATCCCGACGGCAAACGGCGAAGAATGGACTTCAAGCATCCCAAGAGAGGGATTTTTCCTTCTGCATTCGGCGAGCGCGCGGTCGAGCAGCGCCCGGCCAATGCCCTGCTTCTGATGCCCCACGTCTACGAAGAACATGGTGATGTGGAACCCGTCCCTCACATCGATGATGCCGACTATGCTTTTCCCGTCCCTTGCGACGTAACAGATACGGTTCCCGTTCCGCCAGTTTTCGACATACTGCGGGGTGATGAAGGAATAATAGAAGGCGACGCCCTGTTCGCAATAATCCGGCGCGACGCATGCGTCGAACACGCGCTTCACCAGATTGAAGCAGGCGGCGGCTTCTTCCGGAGATGGTTCAGATATGACAATAGAATCCGGCATGGCTGGTTTAAAATATCCCCGTTGTACAGACATGCACTTTTGACGTAGGGGAAGCACCGTTGGGAACAGGCATTTGTCCGGCATACGTCCTTTTTCAATGAATCACGTCACGTACCGACACTGCATATACCCCCGAAGCCGTCGGAGACTTCCCGGTGATTCGAAAATAGCATTTTAGGCCCAGTGACGCGGGGTTGGTCCATCTGAGACTCGCGGTCGACGCCGCACTATCGTCGACCATCGCCGTTGAGTCGGTCCCCGGCGCCAGGAGAGCCAACCGCACCCGAAGGGTACCGACGGCACTCAGCCGATAGGTGTGCCCCGGAGCCGGCAGAAAATAAACCCAATCGGTATCTCCCGGGGAAAGACGCCTAAATTGAAATGATTCTTGATTCCCCACCGGAGTTACCTGGCATTCGTTCGCCAAACTTTTCGAACTGTCGGGTTCAAAGCTGTCTATCACCGAACCGTAGGCTCCCGCGAACGTCTTTAACGATAATCCGAACGGCGCCTCGCGCTCTCCGAAATCGGAGGTATCCCGCACGTGAAGGTAAAAGGTGCCAAAGCGTCCGCATGTCCAGAAGGCAGTGCCGTAGGCCCCATTCGTCGAATCGGGAAACGAGAAGACGATGGCGCCCGAGCTGGAATCGATGATAGACAATGTTCCGTCGAAGGTTGGGAAAAAGCCGAGGGCGTAGACGGTATCGGCGCTCGCGGAGAATGAATACCAGTTCGCGCCCGCGCCGCTCACCGTTTCCCTTATGCTGTCCCCCACCGAAAACGGAGCCGCGTCCATGGGGAAACCGATTTGCGTGCCGGAGTAGGTATGCGTCTGGAATCCGGTCCACGGCGTAAAATAGTCCGAACACCCGCATGCCGCGAGCATGGCCAGTCCGGCCACGCCGAGCCGAATCGCTGCTTTCACGCTAACGCCCTTCTTTCTTGGATGGCGAGACGTCCTCGCCGTATCTTTTTCGCAGGAAACCGATGTTGAAGGTGAAGCCGACCTGGTAGGTGGCGCTCGACGGTTCGAGAAACGTCGTTTTTACCGACTGGTAGTCGTTGGATATCGTCGCGGTGTCTATGTTGCTTTTTCCGAAACCGTACATCAAACCGAACAGGGAGAAGGACAACGACAGTTTTTTACTCGCCTGTATCTGGAGAAAGGTCTCCAGACGGTAGGACGCGCGGTTGCCGAGGGTCACGGCGGGATACTCATAGTTTACCGAGGAGCTCAGGTCGCTCTCGTTTACCTGCATCTGGCCGAAGAACATGAAATCGACGCGCGGTTCGATACCGAAAACGGCCCGGGGAGAAAGGGCCCGCGCGACAATCAGCCCGGCGGGAACGCTGAACCAGTAATACGCTTCGCTGCTGCTAATCGATGAACTCGACGTCATATCCGTCATGTCGCGAATCCACAATTTGCCGTCCAGTCCGGTGTAGGGGGTCAGGCGCCAGCGACCGGGCAGGAAGGAGTATCCCATGTCGCAGGAGCCGAACAGAAAAATATTGGTCTTCTGCATGACGACCGGCGTAAACGTGATGCCGATTGAATTTGATTGCATATCATAGTCCATCGAGGAACCATCATAGGTATTGCCGATTCCGAGCAGCAGCGCTACCCCGGGCCGGATAAACAGGTTCGGATTCCTCAAATAACGGGAGATTTGCAGCCTAAGTCCTATAAGCGAACCGTATTCGCTGCTCTTGGGGGTACCGGTAAGCTTCGGATTGGTCGAGAATTCGTCGCGGAACCATTGGACGAGCGGGGCCACGTCGATGTTTTCGTTGTAATAGAAATAGCTTATCCACGGCCCAAGCGAAACCACCTTGCGGTAGTCGAAAAGCGAATAATTCCGCGACTCCGGCCCGGGAGCCTGCGCTTGAACCGCGGAGGATTCCGCGCGCGTGGGCGCCGCCCGGGGCGTTTCGGGCATCGGGGGCTTTACCGAATCGACGGTCGGTTTCGCCGTCGTTGACGAAGGCGGAACCTGCGAGGAATTCCCAATGGTATCGACCACGGCCGGAGGCGCCGGCGGAACGGACGCGGACTGGGCATGCACGGATTGGCCTACGGTGTCGGCGGCGGGTTGCGGGCGTACCAGGGTGTCGTGATGCCGCGTCGCGGTGTCGACCGCCTTCGCGGGGGTCAGCTCAATAATTGTGGGAAGATCCTGGGTGTCCGCGCTTGCCGAGGAAACGCCCGACCGGCCGGCGGACTCGGCGTTGCCGAAAGACAAGTATGCAATCACGAACAACCAGGGGGCCGTCGAAAGACGCGCATGGAGCATTGAATGTCCTTTGATGAACTTAACGGCGGCGACGCGGGTTTTCTGCCTGTGGATTCCACGGTTTCGCGGCCTTGACCGTACAAGAAAATGAAGTATGCGTAAAAGGGAAGCAAGAAAAAAGGCATCATGACCGGTTAATACGCCGGGTAAAGAACCACGGCCTTAGGCCGTGGTATCTTTTCGAGAAAACGCCGTAGGCTTTTCACTATTGCCTGTTCGAACTGCACAAAATGAATTTCATTACGCAAGATTAGCAACGTCACCAGCGGGCTTTTCTTTTTGAGCGGAGCGCCGTGTCCGGATTCATCATTCAAAGAATTATGCGCGGGGAAACTTCCTTTATGGGGGGGGAACTTCACCGGAGACATTCTTTATTCCAGCCGTATTTTCTCCCACCACACGCCCGCGTATCCCCACATCTTTTTTCCGCCGTCCTTCACAAATACAAGGTGCACGCCGTCCATCCCGCACAGCGCCCTGCACACGATTTCGACCCTGTTCTTGCCCATGATGTTGACCTGCGAGAAATCCGACTCGGCCACCGGATACTTTGCGCGGTTGTAGTTCGCGCCGCAATCCGAGGTGAGGAACGTCACCGCGTCCCTCGCGGCGACGGTACGGAATTTCTTTTCATACGAAAAATATCCGTCGGGCCTCACCATGAAATTCCTGGTATCGTTGAGAAGCCGCCGGTCGTTCTTGACGTCGTTTATGAAATAACGGAACGTTTTCGCCGGAACGAGTGCCGCGAGCCCGGCGGAGTCCCGAGAAACGACGCATCGGATGACCGAACGCGTGAGCGTGTCGTAGTTGTCCTGCGAGCACGCGCCGCCCACCGCGGCAAGCAGCGTCAGCAATACCAGGCAATGTCTCATGGCGATTCTCCAGTGTCGTAAGGGTCCCAATTTCGGAATCCGGAATGTAATGATTACACGCGTGAACTCGGCGCGCCGAACATTCCCGAACCCGACCCCGCGCCGAGCGGCCAGCCGGGGCCTTCCATGCGTTCGGCCGCGCCGCCGAATCGCTTCTCGCTCGCGCCGAACGGGCGGGCCATGTTCGCCGCCGACATGCGCATGATCTCGTCGCCGCTTGCGATTGTCCAGTCCTTGTCGTGCGCGGCGCTCGGGCCCTGACGCGGCACCTCGACGGCATTGGACCGCGCCGCTATAAGGAACTTCCCGTCGGGCGTGAGGAAACCGCATTCAATGATATAGGTCTTCCCGGGTTCGGGTACGTGGAGATACCAGTTGTTGGCAAACTCGTTGATCTCTATGTCGTCGTAGCGCTGCGCGTTGGAGCCGTCGTATACGACGCCGGTCACGTCGCACAACCGCAGGAGTTTTTTTGCCGAGCCGAAGCTCGTCTCCCCGGCCATGCTCCGGATGGAGTCCCTCGTGGCGGCGCTGATTTCCCAGTAAACGAACAGCCATTCGGGATCGCGCGGAATCGCGCGCATGTAGGTTTCGTTGTACGAATCGGGGACGTCGGCCCGAAAAAAATATTTTGGACCGGTGAGCTGGAATTTTGAGACCGCGGGCGATGCCTCGCGCGCAGGCGGATGAACATCGGCGATTTTCCGAGGCACGGACGAAGTCGTTCGCGCGGGCGCTCCCGACGTCTTTTTCGGGCGAGGGGCACGCCTTTTTGAAGCCGTCAGTGTTTTTGCCTTCGGCGTTTTCCCGGCGGCCTTTGTTTCCGGTTTCGGCGCCTCGCGTGGAACGCGCGAAGGAAGGATTTTTTTCTTCCTTGCAGATTCCGGCGTTGCTCTGGAACGCGTGCCCTTCCCCGAGCGTCCTGTCTTTTTCTTTGCCATGACCGCCTCCCTTTTTACTATCTCCGGGCGTGCTCATGAGGGAACCGCACAAGGAAATTACATGGGAGCACGGCACGGAACAAGGTCAAAGCATGAGCGTGAAAGCTTCCACGCGGCCGCGCCGAGGGATGCGCTACTCCCCCGCCGCGGCGCCCTTGATGAGCGCGAGCGCTATTTCGTTACGCTGAATCTGGTTGGTACCCTCGTAAATCTGGGTGATTTTGGCGTCGCGCATACGTTTTTCCATCGGGTACTCGCGCATGTAGCCATAGCCGCCCATAACCTGGAGCGCGTCGACCGTTACCTTCATGGCCGTATCGGAGCAGAAGAGTTTGGTCATGGCCGATTCCCTGGCGAACTTCTTCTCTCCCGCGTCAATGGTCTTCGCCGTCGCGTACAAGAGCGCACGGGCGGCCTCCACCTGCGTGGCCATGTCGGCGAGCATGTGCTGAACCGCCTGGAACGAGGAGATCGGCGCGCCGAACTGCACGCGCTCGCGCGAATATTTCACCGCGTCGTCGAGCGCCCCGGCGGCGATGCCGAGCGCCTGCGCGCCCACGCCGGGCCGCGAGTAGTTGAGCGTGTTGATGGTGACGATGGCGCCCATGCCTTCGCGCGACAGCAGGTTCGATTTGGGGACCTTGCAATCCTGGAACACGAGCTCGGTGGTACTCGACGCGCGTATTCCCATTTTGTCTTCGTGCTTGCCGAAGGTGAACCCCGGCGTACCCTTCTCCACGATGAACGCGCTGATGCCCCTGGCCCCCTTGGCCGGGTTGGTCTTCGCCATCACCGTGTAAATTTCGGCGTTTTCGCCGTTGGTGATCCACTGCTTGGTGCCGTTGAGCACGTAGTGGTCGCCCTGCAAAACGGCGGTGGTCTTCATGCCGAGCGCGTCGGACCCCGCGTTCGCCTCGGTGAGGCCGAACGCCGCGAGTTTTTTTCCCGACGCGATATCGGGAAGGTACTTCTTCTTCTGCTCCTCGGAGCCGAACAGGAGTATGGGAAACGTCCCGAGCGCCGTCGCCGCGACGGCAAGCGAAATGCCGCCGTCCACCTTCGACATCTCTTCGACCGCGAGGCACAGTTCGAACACGCCGCCGCCGAAACCGCCGTAGGCTTCGGGAATATACAGGCCGCAAAGATCGGCCTCCGCGCATGCCTTCACCACGTCCCAGGGAAAAATCCCTTCGCGATCGTAATGCTCGCGAACGGGAAGGATTTTCTTTTGCGCGACCTCGCGCGCCGTTTCGACAATCATCTGCTGTTCTTCGGTTAGAAACCAGTTCATCGGACCGGTGCTCCTTTGCTTTGAGAAATAATTTCCTTGTCGTATGCCTTAAGGGCCTCGCGCGCCGCGTTCTGCTCGGCGATCTTCTTATTGGGGCCCCTCCCCTCACCCAGGGGCATGCCGCCTACCTCGATGAGAATGGTGAATTCCTTGGCGTGCTCGGGCCCCACGGCCGAGACGACCTTGTACCGCGGGATGCCGAATCCGTCACGCTGCGACAGTTCCAATATCCTGCTTTTATAGTTGATGTTGCTTTCGTCCTTGAGAAATTCGTCGATACCGCAGAACAAAAACCGCGTCAAAAACCGCTGTACGGGCCGCAGCCCGCCGTCGAGGTACATGGCTCCCAGCACGGCCTCGAACGCGTTCGACAGAATCGACATGCGCTCCCTGCCGCCGGACTTGCGCTCCGAATACCCGAGAATCAGGTATGCGCCGATGTTGAGCGCATAGGCAATCTCCCCGAGAATCTTCCGGCTCACCACCAGGGATTTCACCTTCGAAAGCTGCCCTTCCGATCGTGTCGGATAGGCGTTGTACAGGTGCTCGGTCATTAGGCAGTTAAGCACCGCGTCCCCGAGGAATTCGAGCCTCTCGTTGGACATGAGGCCCTTCTTGTCGTCGGGGCCGACGCTCGACTTGTGCGTAAGCGCCAGGGTGAGCAGATCGCGGTTGCGAAACCGGTAACCGATGGCCTTTTCAAACGTCGTCAGCGACGCCTGCGCGCGGTCGGGCTTTCGAAACGGGAAAATGAACCTTAGGAAGTCTACTGGCCTGCTACGCCGCTTCATATTTTCCGACAACCAGGGACGCGTTATGGCCGCCGAAACCGAAGGAGTTGCTCATGGCGTACCGTACCGTCCGGTTCACGGGCGTGTTCGGAGTGTAATTGAGATCGCACTCCGGGTCGGGGTCCTCATAGTTGACGGTGGGATGAATCACGTTGCGGACCACGGTGAGCGCGGTGGCGATGAACTCGATGCCCCCGGACGCGCCGAGCAGGTGCCCGGTCATCGACTTTGTGGAACTTATATTTAGCTTGGCCGCGTGTTCGCCGAACACCCTCTTGATGGCGATTGTTTCGAGCTTGTCGTTGAGCTCGGTCGACGTTCCGTGCGCGTTGATGTAGTCGATGTCAGGCGGTTTGAGCCCTGCGGAGGCAAGCGACATCGCCATAGAACGCTGCGCGCCCTCGCCGTCGGGTGCCGGCGCCGTGAGGTGGTACGCGTCGCCGGTGGCGCCGTATCCGAGAAGTTCGCAGTAAATCCTCGCGTTGCGCGCCAGTGCGTGCTCCAGCGTTTCCAGAATGATTATTCCCGCGCCCTCGCCCATCACGAACCCGTCGCGTTTTTTATCGAACGGAGAGCTTGCTTTCTGCGGATTTTCGTTGCGCGTCGAAAGGGCCTTGAGCGAGCAGAACCCGGCATAGGACAGCGGTGTTATGGCCGCCTCCGAACCGCCGCAGACCGCCACGTCCATCATTCCGGCCTTGAGCATGAGAAACGAATCGCCTATGGCGTGGCCGGCCGAGGCGCAGGCGCTCACCGCGCTGAAATTGGGCCCCTTGAAACCGTATCCGATGGATACCCTTCCGGCGGCCATGTCGGTAATCATCATGGGGATGAGGAACGGCGAAACGCGTCCCGGTCCCCGCGATAGAAGCTTGCTGTGCTCCCCTTCCAGCGTCCTAAGCCCCCCCACGCCGGAACCGATGACGGTCCCGATGCGGGTGAGATCTTCGCGGGTGAGGTCGAGCCCGGCGTCCTTTATCGCCTGATCAGCCGCCGCAATGGCAAAGAGAATGAAACGATCCGTTCTGTTCACTTCTTTGAGATCGACAAGGTTCCCCAGGTCGAAATTCTTCACCTGTCCGGCGATCTTCGACGGATAATTGGTCGTGTCGAACGTGGTGATGAGATCGATGCCGGATTTCCCCGCGCACAGGGAATTCCAATACGTTTCTACGGTGTTGCCGATGGGATTGATTGTTCCCAGGCCGGTGACCACTACTCGCTTCGAAATCACGGAGCTGCTTTCGTTTGTGGTTAAAGCTTCTTTTCGAGGTAGTCCATCGCGTCTTTGACGGTGCGGAGTTTTTCTGCGTCCTCGTCGGGTATTTCTATATCAAACGCATCTTCGAATGCCATAATGAGCTCGACCTGATCAAGTGAATCCGCGCCAAGATCTTCGACAAACGAAGCCTGTGGTGTCACCTTTTCCTCGGAGACGCCAAGCTTCTCCGCGATAATCTGCTTAATCTTGGTTTCTTTCTCGCTCACACGTAACTCCTTTCAAGAGTGTATAAGATGTGTTTGGTGTTTTGAGGTTCCTATAAAATGATTTTTTCCGCATCACATTACAAGCCCGCCGTCGACCGGAAGCACCTGACCCGTGATGTAATCCGATAATTCGGACGAAAGGAAAAGGACCGCGTTCGCCACATCGAGCGGCAAACCGAGCCGCTGCTGGGGAATCTGAGAAGCGAGCTTCTCGCGATCCAGCGGGGAAAGCTTGTCGGTCATGGCGGTCTGGATGAATCCCGGGGCCACGGCGTTTACCTGTATGTTGCGGCTGGCGAACTCTCGGGCAAGGGTCTTGGTAAGTCCGATGATCCCTGCTTTTGACGCCGAGTAGTTGGCCTGGCCGGCGTTTCCGATGATGCCGACCACGGAGGCGATGTTCACAATCTTCCCGCGGCGCGCTTTCATCATGGCGCGCGCGGCCTCTTTGCAGAACAGAAAAGCGCTCTTAAGGTTGACCGAGAGAACAAGATCCCAGTCCTCCTCCTTCATTCGGACTATAAGCCCGTCCCGGGTTATCCCGGCGTTGTTGACGAGGATGTCGAGCGTGGGAAACGCCTCGGAAAAAGCGGAAACCGTTTCGGCGACATCGGCCGCCTTGGCGACGTCGCAGCGGAGCGAAATCGCCTTGGTCCCCAGCGCCCGTACTTCGCCGGCCGTGGATTGCGCCGTTGCCGCGTCCACGTCGCAAACCGCGACGTTCGCTCCGGCCTTGGCCAAAAGAAGCGCGATTTCCCTGCCTATGCCGCGGCCCGCTCCGGTGATAAGGGCGTTCCTACCGGTAAGCTGAATCAATTACTACACTCCTCATTCTCGCGGGGACGTTGTGCCGCCCGTCTCGGACGCCAAATAACCGTTTATATGGCCGATTTATGAACCACAGAATATACGTCTTCAACCGTTCCGCATGGAACAACATTGACGGACGAATTGCATTTTTTTACAAGCCCAGCCAGCACGGTTCCCGGGCCGGTTTCGCAGCAGATTCCATGATCGCCGCGCCCTATGGCCGCCACCGTTTCCACCCAACGCACCGGAGAGGTAAGCTGCTTCACAAGCAGTGACTTGAGAACGGCCGCCGACGTTTCCGGACTTGCGGTCACGTTTGCCACCACCGGACAAATGGGTTCCTTAAAACCAAACGGTTCCAGAAAGGAGGCAATTTCCCCGGCCGCTACGGCCATGAGCGGCGAGTGGAACGCGCCGCTCACGTTGAGCATCATCGCGCGCTTCGCTCCGGCCTTTTTTAGCGCGTCGCAGGCCTGCGTGACCGCCGGAACCTCCCCGGAAATAACCGTCTGCTCCGGGCTGTTTTCGTTGGCGCACACCACCGTTCCGCTTATTCCCGCGAGGCATTCGGAGATTTTCTGCTTTGAAAGGCCGATTACCGCGGCCATGGTTCCCGGGGCGGTCGCGCCGGCGCGGGCCATGAGTTCGCCGCGCTTGGCGACGATGGCAAGGCCGTCCGCGAACGAAAGCACTCCGGCGGCGTACAGCGCCCCGTACTCGCCCAGCGAATGGCCGGCGGCAAGGCTCGGTACCACGCCATTCTCCCGCAGGATGTCGCATATGATGCACTCCACGGTGAAAAGCGCGGGCTGTGTGTTCTGCGTCTGCGTGAGCGAGTCTTCTGGGCCGTTAAAAATAATCGACGGCAAGTCGCGTCCTAGAATGGTCTTGCACTCGTCAATACGCCTTTTGGCGATGTCGTTCGACTCGAAAAAGTCCTTTCCCATCCCGACCTTCTGGGAACCTTGTCCGGGGAAAAGAAACGTGTAGTTCATCTATCAGGCTCCATTCGTCGTTAGAAAAAAATCACCACGGAGACACAGAGGACACGGAAAAAATAAAAAGTTGAAAGTTCAAAGTTGACAGCGGGATAAAAAAGAGATTCGTTTTTCCCGTTCACTGTTCAATCTTGACTCTTTTTTCTCCGCGCCCTCCGTGGTGAGTTCTTATTTTCAAAACCGTACCACCGCGCTGCCCCAGGCAAGCCCGCCGCCGAGAGCGGTAAAAACCGCTACGGTTCCCTCTTTGATTCTCCCTTGTTTCCATGCGTCCTCGAGCGCGATGGGAATGGAGGCCGACGAGGTGTTGCCGAACTTGTCGAGGTTGGTCACCAGCTTATCCCGGGGCAATCCCAACTGCTTGGCCATCGCGTTGATGATGCGGATGTTGGCCTGGTGCGGTATGACGATATCTACCTTGTCCAGACTTATCCCCGCCTTTTTGAGACACAACTCGCTGGCCTCGCCCATGAGCCGTACCGCGTGCCGGTACACTTCGTTGCCGTTCATTTTCATGAACCGCTTTTCCCCCCACGCGGGAAGCGAAAGGATGTCGCCGTAGGCTCCGTTACCGTTGAGATAGGTGGCGAGAATGCCGCGGTCGCCGCCCGATTGTTCCTCGAGGAACACGGCGCCGGCGCCGTCGCCGAACAGGATGCACGTGCTGCGGTCGGTCCAGTCGAGCGTCCGCGACGTCACCTCGGCGCCCACCACGAGCATCCGCCTGCAACGTCCCGAAACGATCATGGCATCGGCGATGGCGAGGGCATAGACAAAGCCCGCGCAGGCCGCCGATACGTCGAACGCGCACGCGTGGGAGTTGCCGATATACTGCTGTATCTTGCACGCGGTTGACGGAAAAAAATAATCGGGGGAGAACGTGGCGCAGATGATGCCGTCGACGTCGAGCGGAGAGCGGCCCGCCATGGTAAGCGCGTTCATGGCGGCCCTTCCGCCCAAGTCGGAAGCGCGCGCCTCCTCGCCGTTTGCGAACACGTGACGCTGCCGGATGCCCGTGCGCGTCGAAATCCACTCATCAGAGGTATCGAGGAATTTCTCGAGATCCTTGTTGGTGACGACGCGTTCGGGAACGGCGCTGCCGACGGAAACAATGCGTGTAATTTTTTCCTGCGTCACCTTATCGAATACCTTTCCCTATTGCCGCCGCGTCCGCCGCGAGCGCCCGCTTTCGTACCGCCGTAATCGCGGCAAGAATGGCGTTTGCTATAGACCTCGACGTGGAACTTCCGTGAGCCTTGAGTACCGCCCCGCGTATGCCGAGGAACGGCACGGCGCCGTAATTTTCGGGGTTGAGCACGCCGTCCATGGCATGTTCGAATTTCGCCAGCATCCCGGTTTTCTCCCCGAGCACGCCGCGGGCGAGCGAGTAAAAACTTTCGCATGCCTTGAGGAGCACGTTCCCCACGAAGCCGTCGCACACCACCACGTCGGCCTCGCCCCGGAGAACGCCCGATCCTTCGATGAACCCCGCGTATCCCCTGCAAAGCCTTTGCAATCGCTGTCCCGTATCGAAAAGCACCCTGGTGCCTTTGGTCGGCTCCGTGCCGACATTAAGCAGTTTGAGTTTCGGTACCGGTCTGCCCCAAAATTTTTTTACGTAAGAATATCCCATCAAGCCGAAGCACACAAGATGGTCGACCCGGCAGTTGAGGTTCGCACCGACGTCGAGAAGAAGAACCTGGCCCCCGCCGGCCGTGGGCAAAAACGCCGCAAGGGCGGGCCGCAGCGCACCGGCCTGCCTCCCCAAAATGAACAGCGCCGCGCTCATGAGTATGCCCGTGTCACCCGCGCTGACGGACGCGTCGACCTTCCCCTCTTTCTGGAGCGTTACAACCCGTATTATGGGAGAATCGGTACTCGTTTTCCAGACCCTCGTCGGAACGTCGTGGGGATCGACAGTGCCGCCGCAATGTTCGATAATGATCCGGCCGCAACCGCGGTTTTCCATTCCGCCCATGTCGGCAAGAACGGCGCTGATTTTCCTTTCATCGCCGCACAGATAGGCGTCAAACGGCTCGGAACAATGCCGCCGCGCCTCCAGTATGCCATTGAGGATAACCCGCGTACCGTTGTCACCACTCACGACATCAATGGCCAAACGGATTGGGCGCATGATTACTCTTGCGGCAAAGGTGCTGCCGGGCAGTCGCCCCGGTCAGTCTTCGGGCTGGATTCGCTCGACTCCCGCGTAGAACCCGCAGTTGGGGCATACGCGGTGCGCCATTTTAGGCTGCTTGCAGTGCGAACACAACGTAAACGCCGTGGGCTTGATCTTGAAATGGGTTCTGCGTTTGTCCCGACGTGTGCTTGATATTCGCCGCTTTGGAAGTGCCATCGTTCCTCCTGGATATATTTCTATATTGTTTTGCTTGCTATGACGTTTTATCTCTGAGCTTTTTAAGGACTTCCCACCGCGGATCGACCGGATGCGCGCCGGCCTGATACTCGACCGTCACCGAGGGCTCTCCCGTTACGCCCATTCCCCCGCACTCTTCCGAGCAAAGGGGCTTCATAGGCACCGAAAGCAGGATTTCGTCGAAAATGAACGGCGTCAAATCCGCTTCCCCGGACGCATCGTCGAAGACAAGGTCGACATCCTCTTCCGGAAGAAATCCGCGTTCCTCCGCCCGGCCCTTTTCCTGCATCACGAGCCGGAATTCTCCTCGCACCGGCTGGTGAACTGGTCGCAGGCACCGGGAGCACTGCAGCGCAAGGGTACACGAAAAACGCACCCGCGCGTGAATCTGCGCCTGGAACCTGTCGAGGTCTGCGGTACAGGAAACCGCTCCATCAACCGCAAGCCCCTGCGCGTTGTCTTGCGTCGCCGTTATTTCCTGCGAAACAACGCTGTGCCCTTCGGGCACCCGAAGTATGTTGATACGCATGTTTGCGAAGCTGTCAAAATAATTTGAAAGGCCGAAAGCAGTCAAGGAAACAATGACGGCTCTTTGTTATCGCCACGGGCTTTCGGAGGCCTACTGCGGAGCGCTGAGAGACGTTATGAGGCCGGCGGCCCTCTCGAAATTGTCGTGGGCGCTTTTTGCTTTCTGACGCATAATGCGCTCACGCAATTCCTCTTGAGGCGTGTCCTCCGCCTTGTAATACAAAACCGCATATTGGGCCGCTTCGGCGAGGGCTTTGAGCCCATCCCGAATCTGATTGGTACATTCGGAGAACGCGTTGTCGGCAATGGCGATTTTACCGAATTCGGCGGTAACGTCTTCGCATTTGTTTTTCGCTTCCGCCGCCCTCCCCACGAGTCCGTCGAGATCGAGGGACTGTTCCCGCATGTCCATGTTGGAAAGCTGCAATGAAAGCGCGTTCGCGGAGGAGACGATGGTACTCAGTTTTCCGGCGAGCGCGAGCCTGTCCTTGTTCACCCTCATGGCCGATTGGTACTGTTGCTGCTGCGACTGCATCTGCTGCTCGGCCTGCAATTTTTCCTGTTCGAGACGTTTGAGTTCGGCCCTGTTTCTCATATTTTGATCGTTGTTTACGTATTGTACCGTTTCCCAGACCGTGGCGGCAAGAATCACCGTGGCGATGAAGTAGGAAATGGACAGTCGCGTGGCACCGTGTGAATTTATCGCCACCATATAGGCCAGAAGCGTTATCCCGGCCATGACGATAAGGAGAAGAATTTCCACGCTCATAGCTGCTTCCTTTTCAAGGAGTTGGGAGTCTTAGTACCGAAAAGAACACCAGGCCGTTCCGGCCGTGTAAATATTAAACCACGGGTTAAAACGGCAGATCGTCGGACGCGCTTGCGGGCCCGGCCGCGGGCGCGGACTGGTCGAAATCCGCGGGCGGCTCGGCCACCGAATCGGCGTGGCCCTGAGCGTCGGCGGCAACCGGGTTGCCTCCCCCTCCGGGACCGCCGAGAAATTGCACCGTAGTCGCCACTATTTCGGTTTTGTACCTTTTATTGCCGTCACGATCGTCCCACGACCGCGTGGTTATTCTTCCCTCGATATAGGCGGATCGGCCTTTCTTGAGGTACTGGTTCACGCTCTCGGCGGGTTTTCCATAGACAACGATATTGTGCCACTCGGTGCGCTCCTGCCGTTTGCCGGATTTGTCGGTGAATTTTTCGGTCGTTGCGAGCGAAAACGTCGCCACGGGCTGCCCGCTGGGAAGATATTTGAGTTCCGGATCTTTTCCAAGATTCCCAACCAGGATTACCTTGTTTACGCCTGCCATGAAGGCCTCCGCAGCATTTTTTATGTGATGGAACCGATATCGTGATAATAATCTACATTATGTGAAGCCCTGCGGCATGTTGTTTGAAAACGCTTCGCCCGGATAAGCCGCGGCGTTTTTCCGTGACGGGTATTATGTATTTTTCATGCGGTTCGATATGCGAACAGGAGCGAGAGAGCATCATGAGCAAGTCGGTAAAAGACCTCATGGCGATGAAAGCCGCGCGTACTCCAATCACCGTGGTTACGGCCTACGATTTTCCAACGGCGCGCATTCTCGATGAATGCGGCGTCGACGTCATCCTCGTGGGCGACAGCGTGGGTGATACGGTGCTGGGATATAAAAGCATCCGAGACGTCACCATGGCCGACATGCTGCATCACACCGCCGCGGCGGCGCGCGGCTCCAAAAACGCCTTCGTGATAGGCGATATGCCGTACCGTTCCTATTCGACGCCCGCCCGCGCGCTGGCGAACGCGCGCAAACTTATCGCGTGCGGGGCGGTCGCGGTAAAGATGGAAGGCGGCGTTAAGCTCGTCCCGGTCATCCGCACTCTTCGTAAGCACCGCATCGCCGTATGCGGCCACCTCGGCTATCTTCCGCAATCCGCGGCGAAACCCGGAGCGGTGGGCAAAACGCTGCCGGAGGCGAAAAGGCTTGTCGAGGACGCATTGGCGATTGAGGAAGCCGGGGCTTTCATGACCGTTATCGAGCTCATCCCGGCGCGACTCGCGCGCGCACTCACGCGCCTTCTCCGCATTCCCACCATCGGCATCGGCGCCGGGCCGCACTGCGACGGCCAAGTTCAAGTGTTCCACGACATGGCTGGTCTGTCTCCCGTGGTTTACCGCCATGTAAAGGTGTTCGCGCACGGGAAAGAGACCCTGGCGGCCGGAGCGGCCAAGTACGCGAAAGAAGTGAGGGAAAAGAAGTTCCCCACGGAACGGAACGCTCCTTCGATGGATGAGGAGGTCGCCGCGGAATTGGAAAGATGGGTTTCCGGTTTAGAAAGAAGCACTCCTGTAACATAAGCCTTGGGGGAAAAATATCCGGTAAATGCGTTTGGCGCAAAATTACGTTCCCATTTTCAGGATGCACGACCGGGCGCTACGCCGTTTTTTGAACACGCGGGTTACTCCGGTTCCCGGTGCTCCTTGAAATACCTCTTTAAGTAATTCATCAGTTTGTCCCGTCGCTCCCCATCGGCTTTAAATTCCTTATAGAGTTCCTTGTCTTCCTTGAGAATGTCTTCCGCCAGATTTTCGTCCACCTCAACGAAATCCCCCGTCCTCATGTCCAACAGATAACAGGTGGTTTCCGTGGACCCCGACCCCGCGCCGACCGCTGTTCCGATTCCCGCTCCAAACAACATGCCGGCGGCCATTCCGTCGTTTTTTGTAACCGCGCGATAGCGGGCGCAATAATACTTATTGACGGTAAGTTTGAAATACCGTCCCCCATCCCGGACATACATATTGTCGGCCAAGCGAAAACCCCAGAAATCCCGCCACAGTGTCGTATGTTTTCCGTCCAATCCAACCGCATCCACGTCATTGTCGTCTATGGAGCCGTCGGCCGCGACTTCCTTGACAACAAAGGCTTTGACCTCGCTCTGCGGACCATCCTTCAGAAAATCGTCGAACGCGGTATACAACGCGCACGAACATCGTTTCGCGTTCAGGCAATCCTGGAGTCCTTTCGGCGAATAAAAGACATGCCGGTCGGAGCTGGCCAGAAGCATGGCCGGAACAAGTGCAATGAGCGGGAGAGAAAGAGATTTCATATCACCTCATGCGGTTTCCGCGTTCATGCGAAGGAATTCAGGAGGTTCATCGTATGGCCTTCTTTATTTCTGAAACACCGGCGCACACTCTTCGGTCGTCACCCCTTTGCGAACCATCCATACCGCGTGGGCGGTCCGTCTCCCGGGAACAACCATTATCCTCTCACCCTTGAGCGTAAAGTATCGGACCGTTCCGTTGACCTTCGGCCGTAACGTCCCGTCGACCCGCGAATACGGCGTCCTTATGGACGCCGCCTTTCTCACGGACGTATCTATGCGAACAACAATGCGCCAAATCGTCCGGATTATAGCATTCGTCATAAAGCGTCAAGGTGTCGGAGCGTTGCGCCGCCAACTATCGTGATCCATCCCGTGTCGCTATGGTTGCCGACGTCCGGGATCGAAGTGGTCTTGTTCGTTCCGAAAACGGTCGAGTCGAACCGCGCGACTCCGACCAACAAAAGGTTTTTATATGAAAAAACCGAGTCTTGGCCAAAAAAGAGGTACTTGTTGAACCCAAGCAGGGCAGGATTCTCGCATGCAAATGTCGCATCGGTGATAACTGGGCAGGATTCGACCCACTTCCACCTGCCGTACAG
>JGI20214J51088_10000097_pt1 | contig 58115 bp, 52 predicted proteins | sample WetSurMetagenome_FD_51088 | JGI IMG/M metagenome (IMG submission 51088) | reverse complement strand
ACAATCCGAAGACCTTCATCACTCACGCGGCGTTGCTGCGTCAGACTTTCGTCCATTGCGCAAAATTCCCTACTGCTGCCTCCCGTAGGAGTCTGGGCCGTTTCTCAGTCCCAATGTGGCCGATCACCCTCTCAGGCCGGCTACCCATCACAGCCTTGGTGGGCCGTTACCCCGCCAACTAGCTAATGGGACGCAAGTCCATCTCCAAACGATAACTTGTAAACAGAGGTCATCTTTTATCACCACTCCATGCGGAACGGTGATGATATCAGGTATTAGCCCCGCGTTGGCAGGGTTATTCCAGATTTGAAGGAAAGTTACTTACGTGTTACTCACCCGTTTGCCGCTCTACTCATCCCTTGCGGGACTTTCTCGCACGACTTGCATGTATTAAGCACGCCGCCAGCGTTCGTTCTGAGCCAGGATCAAACTCTCCATAGATTATGAAAAGTTTTTCCTAACGTAAAAAAATGTAATCAGAGAACCCGATCACACACATCCAAACTTTCAAAGAGCATTTGCCCGTTTTTTTGGGCAATTTTTTTAATATAACAGACAGCATCCGTGTTGTCAATACTTTGAACAACAATTTGCTGATTTACCCTGTGGTCACCTGTATCTTCGGCAGGAATTCAGGAGATTTTTAAAGAACTTCCCTGCTTGAGGCGTGTTAAATATAAGGCATTTAAAAAAAAATGTCAACATTTTTTTCTTATCAAAACGAAATAATTACGAAAGATTAGAAAAGAGGAGAGCCGGTATACATTGTTCCCCGCACGAATTGAGATGTATTTTGTTGGGAGAAGAGACGGAATTTCTGAAAACACATGAAGGAGACCGCATGATAGACAAGGAACTGCTCGACATACTCTGCTGCCCCGAAACCAAACAGAACGTGACCATAGCCGACGGAGGTGTTGTCGAAAAAATCAACGCAAAAATTAAAGACGGCACGCTCAAGAACCGCGGTGGAGAGATCATAAAAGAAAAGATTGACGCCGGCTTGCTTCGCGAAGACAAGAAATTTCTTTATCCTATAAGGGAAGATATCCCCATCATGCTTATCGACGAGGCGATTCCATACGACCAGGCGGTCCTCTAAGTCCGGGCCCGGTCGTCTTCGCCTTCCTTCACAGGCTCACGGTCAGATTTCAAACCCACGAGAGGATACTATGACGAGAAATGTATTTGTGACGACTCTGACTTGCGTGGTGTTTACCGGATTGTCAACAAATTCATTTTCGGCACCGGCACCAAAAGCCGATCCGCTTGCGGGAAAACAGGTTCGCTCGGTGAAAACCGATACGCTGACGAAGAAACAAATCATTTCGCCGTCGAACGACTCTCTCGCCAAAGAACAGGGCGGCGCGAAAGAAATCGATACGCTGGCGCAAAATCAGGTTTCTGTTCCAGCGGCCGACGCTGCTGCATCTCCGCATTTTGGGCGGCTGGCAATCGTTACCACCCCCGCAGACGCGGAGGTGAGCCTTGACAGCGTCATGAAAGGACACGGCCCACTCACACTGGATTCCCTTATGCCCGGACTCCACACGCTTATCGTCAAGGCTCCCGGTTATTTCGGCAAGAAGGTGAGCATGGACGTCCCTGCCGATAGTACCGTAAACGTAAGCGTGGCGCTCGTGCTTCCCGCGCGCCTCGTCGTGATATCGACGCCGGCCGGAGCCGCGACCTTCCTTGACGGAAAGGAGCTTGGCGTGACGCCGTGCGACAATTCGAGAGTCAAGCCCGGGAAACATACGCTTAAGCTCGATAAGGCCGGTTATGTGCCGCTGGAGAAAGCCGTTTCTCTGTCGGAAGGAGCGGCAGACACCCTGTCGTTAGTCCTTCAGCCTCTTGCGTCGACCGCCGTCCCTCAAAAACCCATTCCCGCGCCCGCGAAGGGGTTCGACAAAATAGCGGCCCTCGTCGCCGTGGGCGCGTTTGTACTGTTCGGCGTCGTCGTGCTTGTGGTGGAATTGAATGAAGCTTCTCACTAAGTATTGTCTCCGACGTCGATGACCGTGCCGCACCGTTTATTCATCGCCTTTTCGGCCTGCGCAACGCTTCTGTACGCGCAGACAGCCGGTGTGCCGGGCGGCACCTTTTCCATGGGTTCGAACGACGGGAGGCAAAGCGAAGCCCCGGCGCATACGGTGACTGTCTCCCCCTTTCAAATCGACAAGACAGAAGTCAGCTCGGCCCAGTATGACTCATGCGTTGCCGCCGGCGCATGCACGCCGGCGCATTACGGCGACGGTACTTGCGTTATCTGGACGGGACAGGGATTTAAAAACGTGCGCGTGCCTCGAAACTTTCGCAATGCTCGATACCCCGCGGTTTGCGTCACCTGGTTCCAGGCGCAGGCGTATTGCAGAGCGCACGGAAAGAGACTTCCCACCGAAGCGCAATGGGAATACGCGGCGCTCGCCGGCCGCCGTGCGAACTACGCATGGGGCGACGAACCTCCCTCGCCCCGGCGCTGCCCGTCGCCTCCGGCGCGGCACCCGGAAAGAACCGGCTCGTTTGCCCCGAATCCATGGGGATTGTACGATATGACGGGCAATGTGTGGGAGTGGACCGCCGACCATTACGATCCTGATTATTACGCTTCCGCTCGGCAATCCGATCCTCAAGGTTCCGACGTGGGGCAGTACCGGGTGATTCGCGGAGGGGGCTGGTATTCGGGGCCCCAGCAACTCCGTGTCAAGAACCGTCAGTGGTTTGAACCGAATTTCGGGGAAGTGAGCATAGGCTTCAGATGCGCTCGTTGATAAAGACGATTGTCGTTCCCGTCGCTACGCTGTGCGCGTGCGCGCTTCCCGCAGCGGGAGTGGAGATGCGCAGCGTGGATCGGTACGGGCGGTCGGTACAACTCGACGGATTCCTACTGGAATGGAATACCGACGGCGCACGGCCGCTTTCGCCCGATTCGCAGTGGATGTACGACGTGCTCAACACACGCGAAGGCCTTACGGGATACTTTTTCTCCCCCCGCCGCGGCGACTGCGGACTCTGGAAATTCCGTTTCCTTCCTCACGGGCTCTCCACCTATTCCTCTATGGAAATGCAAGCTTCGCTCGATTCCCTGCGGCCATTCTACAGAACCGCCCCCATTTCAAGCGGTGCCGACGCCGGTATCGTCGCGGAATGGGTGATACCGTGGGACAGCATCTGGCGCGATTCCGCCGGCTCGTACCGGGTTGGGATATTCGCGTTCGACACCTGCGGCGATACCCTCCAACCGCTCATTCTTACCGGCCGGATGCATCGCCAAGCGCCGGCGCCGTGGGACGGCGTTTATTCGAAAGCAGCAATCCTCGCCGTCATGATGCTAATCCTCTTCTGGTTCCAACGCAAAATACGGAAGAAAATCAATGTCCGCCGCCATAAACCGCCCCTCGACGATGCCACGGGTTCATCAAACGATTGAAATATCTCGATGCGAACTTCGATGAATTCGTTCGTTCTCGGATTCTGCGTCAGGTGATGCTGGACAGTGAGAAGAATACACGACGATGCCAGGCTCGGCCACGCGCCGTCCGTTTCAGGCCCCATCTCGTTTCCTCATGGTCGCCGGACGCTCTAAAGTATTTTTACCTAAAGGAAAATCCGTCCCTACACAACCATGCAAGCCATTCTCCCGTATACACGAGCGCTGTTGTGCGCATGCCTGTGCGCGGCGTTTTTTGCCGCGTATGCGACCGAAACTTCGGTCCATGTCGACTCGGCCGACAAGCCCGTATTTGTCGATACGTCGAGGACAAAGACGGCCGCGGCCGTCGCACCGGTAAAGGCAATGAAACCGGGAGCGGCCAAAGACACCGTGAAAAAAGCGGGAGGGCAAGGCGTAGTCGACACGGTATATTACGGCGCCGACGGCGGTTACATAGACTACGACGTGGAGAACAAGCAGCTCAAGCTCATCGGCAACGCCGTCGTCAAATACCAGGACATCACGCTCAACGCGGACTCGATTACCTACTTCATCGACGACGGCCTGCTCGTCGCCTCCGGAAAACCGCAGCTCGTGGAAAAACGCGACACCACGGTGGGCGAAGCCATGGTATACAACATCAAGACGAAACGCGGACGCGTGCGGTACGCCAGCGCGCACCTCGACGACGCCTACTTCAACGGCAACAAAATCGTGAAGACCGAGAACAACGATCTCTACATCGATGAAGGCAACTACACCACTTGCGCGTTCGTCGACACCCCCGATTATTACTTCTATGGAAAAACGGTGAAGGTGATTCCCAACGACCAGGTCATAAGCAGGCCGGTGGTGTTCGCCATCGGCGACGGGCCGGTGGCGTGGCTTCCGTATTTCATCTTCCCGCTTGAGCGGAACCGGAAAAGCGGGTTCCTCACCCCCATCTGGGGCGGGCACCCCGAATCGGGCGGGTACCTCGACAATCTGGGATATTATTTCGTGCCGAACGAATACATGGACGCCACCGCGTGGATGAAGATTTACGAATTCAACAATTTCATGTTCAACGCCGCGTCGAGGTATTCGGTCAAATACTGGCTGAACGGCTCAATCTCCGGCAATTACGCGAACAGCGGCTCCTTCTTGAGCAGAAGCCAGCAGTGGTCGCTCACCTATACGCACAATCAGAACATCACGCCCGACGGCAACACCACGCTTTCGGGGAGCGGGACGATGGCTGGCTCCAACACGTTTTTCACCACCTATTCCGAGGACTCGTCGCAGATTCTCAACCAGAGCCTCAACGCGAACATGTCGCTGTCGCAGAGATTTCCGTCGATAAACGCAAGCGCGAACCTTACCTGGAACCGGAACATGAACCTGTCGACCGGCCAGATAGACGAGGATTTGCCGAGCATAAACTTCAACCTGCCGTCCCGTCCCCTCATCCCCTTCACGCCGAGGGAAAACCTCCCGAGCGGCGCCAAGGACGAACCGGCGTGGTACAACAACATCTTCTATTCCTATTCGGCAACCGGACGCCGGCACGAATACACCGCACCCGGCGACACGGGCCAGGATTACCAGAGGATGGCGCTGGGCCAGTCGTTTTCCCTCAATGCGCCGCAAAAAGTGTTGAAGTATATCACCGTCACCCCGAATTTTTCCGTTCGCACGGGGACGTTCGATTCGTGGATGGACACCACGGCAAAGGATACTACCCGGATCCTCGACACGCTGTTCGACACCCTCACCAAGGCGCAATTCTCGCTTAAGTCGCCGGCTCCGGGCGTCGCCGAGACTCTCTTTACGTTCAATCCTCAGACGCGTCTGTTCGACACCACCTTAAAGACCTGGACCACCGTTGATACCATAAAAAAACCCAATTTTCCCGTCAACAACCAGTGGACAAGCGATTATTCGTGGAACACGGGCGTGAGCGTGAGCACGATTTTATACGGCCTGTTTCCCATCCATCTGTTCAACTTCGTGGGCCTGCGGCACACGTTCACGCCCACGCTGAGCTACACCTTTACGCCGAAACACGACCTCAACAAACGGTATACGTTCCAGGATTTGTACGACGCTCCGCGCCCCCGGCAAAGCCAGAGCGTCGGCATCAGCATCGCCAACGAATTCCAGGGCAAGGTGCTCGACAAACCGGCGACGGGCGGCGACAAACCCGTCGAAAAGAAGTTCCAGATACTGTCGCTCACCGCCTCGACGTCCTACGATTTCGAAGCACCCACGAAAAAATTCGGCGACCTCTCCGTCAACGCGAACACCGGTTACGAATTCGTCCGCGTGGGGTACAACTCGTCGTTCTGGATGTACGACGGGAACGACAGATTATCGCTGCCGCTCCTCCATCAATACAGCGTCCAGATATCTCCGTCGACGTCCCTCGGACTGCACGGCACGCTGTGGGAAGGCGATAAAATCGCGGCCGACAGCCTCCAGCCGAAATTCGACCTGCACTACCTGCGCGCGGGGCCGCAGCAATGGCAAGTGGGCATAAGCCCCACGTACACCTTTTCACAGTCACGCGCGTCTCCCGCGGATCCGTTCGTCACCACCAAGCAATACAGCCTCGGCACGTCCGCGTCGATCAATTTCACGCGCAACTGGTTCGTGTCGTGGCAGAGCAGCTACAACTTCGTCACCAACCAGCTCGTGGATCACGTGGTTCATTTCAAATACGACCAAGACTGTTGGGAAATGCAGTTCGACTGGAGCCCGGCGGGATACAATCCGCATTATTACTTCATCATCAAAATCAAAAAAATACCGGAGATAAAGTGGGAACAAAGAGGGTAATACGATACAAATACATCGGGGGAGAAGTATCTCCCCCGGCCTCGACCGCCTTCGGCGTTCTCGGCACACCCCTCTCCGGCGTGACCCCCTTGCAGGTGCCGCCGCAAGCCCGAAGCACTGTTGTGGGGGCACGCACAAGCGACGGCTGGAAGCCCGGCGCCGCTTGGTAGCCATCAAGTCGAGAATCAAGCCGAACAGGTGGTTGAAAACTCTTTTATCACCGTTGGCGAAGACGCCGCTGCTCCATTCATGCGTATGCGGTCGAAGTCGCGGTCGACGGGCTCAGGGTGAGCGGGTGAACTACGAAATCTGAACGGAAACGCCGTTCGTGGCGAGCTTGTCGAACCACAACGACTCCCCAAAGGACTTTTTCAACAGCCTGCCTAACGCGAGAGAACGGAAATTCCATCGGCCAATCGCTTCTGCAACGCAACTCGCATTCGCGCTATATACTCCCCCGACGACTTTTTATTATATCCGGTATTGTTCACACAACTTTTCGTCGGCCGGAATTACTTCAACAATCTTTTGATTATCGCCCCTTGTCAATACCACCGCGGCAAGTGACTTTGTTCGTTCGCGTGTGTACTTTGCGAAAATCGAGCAGATACGCATTACCTCTTCATCACTCCCGTTTCCGCGGATGATGCCTACCGGCCCCGGAATGTCGCGCAGAAGCACCTGCGTATCCGCCGGAAGCCGCAGCGACTCTATGATGTCGTTTTCCGAATCGTCGCGCGCCTGAACAAATAAGAGTTTCGGACTTATCCTGAAATGCCTGCCGTAGGCGAGCAGCTTGAAATCGTTGAGTGAGAAGTCCGGATTGTTCTTCTCGAGATCGGCGTAACGCTCGGCCGTGCGAACATGGGTGAGCAGGCACCCGCCCGCCGGCATGGGATAGGAAAGCGCGAACCTCGCCGCGTAGGCCATCTGGCCTTTTCTTCCCCGCCCCCAGAAGTCCAGCAAATCATCGCGGCGTATCCATCCGCGCTCCTCCGGAATCGAGGGCTTGAGCATCTTCGCGCACAAAGGCCGTACGATCATGCCTTTGAGGCCCGACTGCCTTTCTATTATGTCAAAGCACTCGCGCCGTTGCGACATGGGCCGCTGGCCCACCACTTCACCGGTGGCGATGAACGACGCCCCAATCTCCCGCATGACAACGGCGGCCTTTTTGAACCGGTGAATCCTGCAATCGATGCAGGGATTCACGTTCTTGCCGAACCCGAATTGCCGCGCCCTGAACATGTCAAGGTATTCCTGTCCCTCTTCCTCGACGCGCAGCGGAACGTTAAGCGCGGCGGCGCGCTCCCGTATGGCCTTATGATCGAGCCCGAACCCGGAATAGAACGGCAGCACGTAATGCAGGGCGAGAACGTCGAAACCGAGCCGCATGAGCAGGTGGACGGCGACGGTGGAGTCGAGGCCGCCGGAGAACATGACGATGCATTTCATTGGAAAGAAAATACTCACCGCAAAGGCCGGTGTTGTGCTTGTCGAAGCATGCAAGAAAAGAAGACTCAGCACAGAGATACAGGGACCGCAGAGAAATAACGGCTTGGATAGTATGATGGATTTGCGCTGAGGATGAGGGAAAGGTAATTTGTGTGAGGAAAGGCGCCATGCTTTCAATCTTTTTCCGTACATAAATATCAGACACCGAGATTTGCGATGAACAGCGACGCAGGGAAAATGCATGCTCCTGATCCCGGAGTCTCTCCGTTCACCATTTTGATATTGTGTTCCGTGCTTCTTTTGGCCCTTACCGGCTGCTCCACCCATCCTTCCTCCCCCGCTCCCCCGCTCGTCATCTGCGACGACGGCGGCGGAAGTTCCTTGCAAAACAAAGCCCGGTTCGGAATTTTCTCCGAATCTTTTTTCGGCGGCTTTGCCCCCGCCATCGATTCCGTCGCGTTCCTTTTGGGAGCCGTTCCCGGGTACGTTCTCTGGTATCAGCAGATCGACGATCCGTTTCCGTCGACCGTCGTAGCGGCAAATGACGCCAGGGGCATCGCCACGGTCGTGAGCCTCAACGTGATGTCGCTCGCGCTCGCTTCGGCCGAAAACGACACACTCCTTGACGAAGTGGCGCACGGCGCGTGGGACGGCGCGCTGGGCCTGTTCGCCGACGATGCGCGACAGGCGGCGACCACCGTTTACCTGCGGTTCGGATACGAGATGAACGGCAACTGGTTTTCCTGGGGCGGACGGCCCGATGCCTTCAAGGCCGCCTGGCTCCACGCCAGACAAGTCTTTGCGGGCAAAAACGCTTCCAACGTGCTGTGGATTTTCTGTCCCGGCGCGGTGTGGGACGGCCGAACGGTGGCCGCGGACATCATGCCGTATTATCCGGGCGACAGCGCCGTCGACATTATCGGCGTGGATGGGTACAACTTCGGCGACGGTCACGACGCATATCATTCGTGGCAGTCGTTCGACGACATTTTCCACACAACGCTTTTGGGGCTTTCGGGCAGGGGCAAACCGGTGTGGATTTGCGAGACCGCGTGCCCATCGGACGCGCGCCGGCCTGCGTGGCTTGTCGAAATGCTTTCGTTTATGGACGCAAACCCGTGCGTTGATGCGCTATTGTGGTTCAACGCGCACAAGTCCGGCGAGCCCGATTTCCGCCTGGAATCCGACACGGCCTCACTGAATGTCGTAAAGGCGTGGCTGTCACGGTAGAGAAACACGCGCCTGCCGCGCGCCTCCCTCCCCTTTACGATAGTATTTTGTAGGGATGGAAATCCCAATCCTTTTTGAAAACGCCGACGTAATCGCGGCGAACAAGCCCGAGGGCCTCACATCCATTCCGGGAAGCGAACGGGGCAAGGACACGCTTCTATCCCTTCTGTCAAAACAATTCGGACACAAGCTCTTCGTGGTGCACAGGCTCGATAAGGGAGTGAGCGGCGTGATGCTTTTCGCGAAAAACGCGGCAGCGCACAAATTCCTCAACGATCAGTTTTCAAGCCATACGGTAAAAAAGACATACCTCGCGCTGGTACACGGCGTTCCGGCGCCACAGCAGGGCGTGATTTCCAGACCGATACACCAGTTCGGGTCGGGCCGCATGGGCGTGGACGAGTTGCGGGGCAAGGCGAGCGCGACCGAATACGGGGTCGTGGAGAAAATCGGGGATTGTTCCCTTGTGGAGGCGCACCCGCGTACCGGCCGAAAGCACCAGTTGCGCGTGCATTTCTACAGTATCGGCCATCCCGTCGCGGGCGACGGGCTCTACGGCGACAAAACGGCGCAGGCCGCGTTCACGCGTATGATGCTGCACGCGAAAGAGATAACGTTCAAACTGCCGTCCGGGGAAACAAAGACGATTGAGGCGCCGGTGCCGGAGTCGTTTTCATCGGTAGTGACTTCCTTGCAAAAAAGATAAAGGCTCACTACAGAGCGCACAGCGCAAACGGATAATAGTTGATTCGGGAAAAGGTACTTCTTCTCTTTTATTCTCGGTCGTCAGCCTCAAACTATCATTTTTTTCTCTGCGTTCTCTGCGCCTCTGCGGTGCTGTTCTTTTCATACCCCCGTATGCCCGAACCCGCCCGCGCCCCGCGCGGTCTCCGACACCGAGGCCTTTTCCGCGAAATCGATCTTGCTTGCCACGGGCGCGACCACGACCTGCGCGATCCGGTCGCCCCTTTTTATCGTGAAAGGCGCGCTTCCCGCGTTGGCGAGTACGATCTTCACCTCGCCGCGATAATCGGAGTCTATGGTTCCCGGCGAGTTGAGGACGAACACGCCGTGTTTGATGGCGAGCCCGGACCGGGAACGCACCTGCACCTCGTATCCGACCGGGATTTCAAAGCGGAAGCCCGTGGGGACCAGCGCGCGGGCAGAGGGTTCGAGTACCACCTCGGCTTCGACGGCGGCGGCGATGTCGCAGCCGCTGGAGCCTGTAGTCATGCGCGCGGGAACGGGAAGGCCTGCGCCGTGAGGGAGGCGCTGGACGATGATTTTAGGGGGAGATTTTTTTTGCATGAGGATTCTTTCCGCGACAAGGCGGCCCAAACGGCACCCCGCGGAATTTCAAGTCCTGATTTTTTTCGCAACGAATTCCCGCGTTTCTTCCGCAATACGCACCGCCTTGGACGCTTCCGTTTCCGAAGGCATGTAAAAATCATCCGGATATCTGGAGTCGACGGCGTAGGCGGACAACACGGAGGCGCCGATGGCTTTTATTTCTTCAAACGAAGAATCAATCTCACCACATTGCTTGAGCAGGAACGCTATGTTGTGCGTTTTCTGTACTTCATGGCCGTGATAAACGAGAAACGCCTTCAGATATTTCTCAACGCATTGCTGCATGTGAAAACATACCGTATCGGTTGCCGGACGCGTCGTGACAATCTCGTCTTTCCCGGCTTTCAAATCATTATCCGCCTTTAGGCACCATTGCTTGACGGTTTCCTCGTTCATACCGCGATTCCGTTTTTCAAAGCATAATACGTTATGACTCCGACGTTGGAACGTTCCCGCGCGGCCTTGGTTTCGGATTTAATGATTACATCCGCGGAAATATCCTTCTCCGCCAGCCTGGTTTGAATCGCGGTAGAGATAAACGCCTTTTCGGAAAATGGAAGTTCACGATCAACGCACACGAAAAAATCCCAATCGCTGTCCGGCCTTGCGTCGCCACGGGCTCGGCTGCCGAATAACAATATCCGTGTTACCGAGATACCGGAAGCGGCGAGTTCCTCGCGAATAACACCGGCCGAAAACGCTTTTATTTCCTCAAAGTCCATAACGACCTTCCTCCCATCCGATGACACCACGGTCGTTTTAAACTCCGCCACCTAAAATAGCCTTTGGAACGCCCTTTCGGCAGTAATTACGCCGTTCGGCGTCGGACCGGAATTCGCGAGGACTTGCGATGTGACATCAGGAGAGAGGAACGATACAACAAGGGCGCCTTAGGCGCCCTTGTTGTATCTACGATGAGACATTGCCTACTGCTGTTCCGGCTGCGGCGCCTGTTGCGCCGGCTGCGTGAGCAGCGCCTTCCGCGACAGCTTCACCTTCCCGAAGCGGTCGAACCCGATGAGCTTGACCCGAACCATCTCGCCCATCTTCAGCACGTCTTCGGTCTTGGCCACGCGCTTGAGGTCGAGCTCCGAAATGTGCACCAGGCCTTCCTTGCCCGGCAGGTATTCCACGAACGCGCCGAAGTCGACGATCGACTTGACCTTGGCGTCGTAGATGGCGCCAAGCTCCGGCTCGGCGACGATACCGCGGATTCTGGCGAGCGCGGCGTCGCGCTGCTGTTTGTTGGAAGCCGCGACCTGCACCGATCCATCGTCGTCGATGAAGATGGTGGTTCCGGTGGTGTCCTGGATGTCCCGCACCACCTTGCCTCCGGGACCGATGATTTCACGGATTTTATCCTTCTCGATCTTGATGGTGGTGATGCGCGGCGCATAGTCCGACAAATCCTTGCGGGACGCCGGAATGGCCTTTTCCATTATATCGATAATGCGCATCCGCGCGTTGTTGGCCTTGTCGAGCGCCTCGCGCAGAAGCTCGGGCGTAACGCCCGCTATCTTGATGTCCATCTGGATGGCGGTGACGCCGTCGCGCGTGCCCGCCACCTTGAAGTCCATGTCGCCGATGTGGTCTTCGGTGCCCAGGATATCCGTGAGGATCACGTGGCGATCTTCGGCCTTGATGAGCCCCATCGCCACGCCCGCGACATGCGTCTTGACCGGCACGCCCGCGGCCATGAGCGACAGCGAACCGCCGCACACCGTGGCCATCGACGAAGAACCGTTGGATTCCATGATCTCCGACACGATCCTGATGGTGTAGGGAAAGCTCTTCTCGTTCGGAAGAATGGGCGCCAGCGCCACCTCGGCGAGATGGCCGTGGCCCACTTCGCGCCTGCTCACCGATCCGAGACGTTTCACCTCGCCCACCGAGAACGGCGGGAAATTGTAGTGGAGCATGTACGATTTGTCATACTCGCCCTGGATGTCCTCGATATGCTGCTCGTCGAGTTTGGTGCCGAGGGTGGTGGCCACCAGCGACTGCGTCTCGCCGCGGGTAAACAGCGCCGAGCCGTGTGCGCGCGGGAGGATGTCGAGGTCGCAGGTGATGGGACGAATGGTATCGCAATCACGGCCGCCGATGCGAACCCCTTGCTCCAGAATCGACTTGCGCATGTCCTCTTTTTCTATGTCGTGGAGGGCCTCGGCGATGGCCTTTTCTTTCTCCGGATATTTTTCCTTGAGCTTTTCCTGGGCCTCGTTGAGCAGCAGCTTGATGCCCTTGTACCGCGTCTTCTTGTCGCCGTTGAAACTCGTTTCATGGAACCTGTCCTTCACAATCTCCCACACGTCGGCGCGTATCGCGGCATCGTCGGTCGTCTCGGGAGCGGCGTATGGCGCGCGTTTCACGCCGGCCTTTTCCGCGAGTTCCTTCTGCATGGCCACGAGTTTTTTGATTTCCCCGTGCGCCAGCATGATGGCGTCGACGATGACGCTTTCCTTCACTTCGCTGGCGTGGCCTTCCACCATCACGATGGAATCCTCGGAGCCCGCCACCATGAGCGAAAGCCTTCCGGCCTCGGTCTCGGCGAGCGTGGGATACACCTTGAGCGTGTCTTCGATGAGGCCCACGCGAACCGCCGCGACGGGCATGATGAACGGAATGTCCGACAACCACAGCGCGCATGAGGCGGCGGTTATGGCCAGGACGTCGGGATCATAGGTTTCGTCGGCCGAGATGACCGTGTTGATGATCTGCAGTTCGTTCCTGTAGGTCTTTGGGAAAAGCGGGCGGATGGGCCTGTCCACGAGCCGGGCGCACAGCACCTCTTTCTCCGTGGGTTTTCCCTCTCGCCGGAAATAACCGCCGGGGATCTTGCCCGCGGCGTATGTCTTGGCGATGAACTCGACCGTAAGCGGAAAAAAGTCCGTGCCCACAAGTTCGTTGCCCGCGCAGGCGGTGGACAATACCATGGTGTCGCCGATTCTGGCGACGGCCGCGCCGCCGGCCTGCTTTGCAATTCGTCCCGTTTCGATGGAAACGTTCACTCCGCCGATGAGCGCATCGACTTTCTGATAACTCATGAATCTCTCCTGAAAGCAGCGTGTCCGATTAAGGAACTACTTTCTGATGTTAAGTTTTTTGATAAGAAGCCTGTACTTTTCGATGTCGCGCTTCTTGAGGAAGTCAAGCATTGATTTCCTCTGCCCCACCAGCTTGAGCAGCCCCTGACGCGAATGGTGGTCTTTGGCGTGGGCCTTGGCGTGCCCGGTGAGGAAATTGATTCGTTCGGTGAGCAGCGCGACCTGCACTCCCGCGTCTCCCGTGTCCTTGTCGCTCTTTCCGTACTCCTTTACGATCGCCTGGTTGCGATCCTTGGTTATGGGCATAGTCCCTCTCCTGCAAAAAAGTTTTGTATTACGGTTATGTCCTTTTTCATCTGCCCCACGAGCCCGACTTCGTCGTCAAAAATCTTGTCCCTTCGCACAAGGGCGTGCAGCCAAATATGCGCCGTCTCGCCTTCGCCCGGGACCTCGCCGGTGAAATCAAACTCGTGGAATTCGAGGTGGAAATCACGGTTGGAAAAGGTCGGACAGTTTCCAAAATAAAGAGCTCCCCGCCATTTTTTTGCCGCATACTCAAGAACTGCGGCATACACACCGGGCGGCGGGAGTACCTTGTTAACGGCGGGACGAGCGAAATTGAGGGTCGGAAACCCAATCTGCGATCCCTTTTGAATTCCCGCAACCCGTTTTGCCGAAACAAGATACGGATGCCCAAGAAAATTCACCGCATCCTCCATCATCCCTTCCAGGATGCGCTTTCGTATTTCGGTGGAGGAAACCACGGTGTCCCGATGCGTGAGGGACGCAACGGAAAACGTATTAATATGATTCCTGCCCAAGCCCGACTGCAAAAAGTTCTTGTCGCCGCCACGTCCCTTGCCGAACGTATGTTCCTCGCCCATCACCCATTCCCTGGCGTGCAGCGTCCCTATAAGGACGGCGTCCACGAAATCCCGCGGAGGCTTGGCGGCAAAATCCGGCGTAAATGGAATCCACGCCAGATAATCGACGCCGTATTGTTCGAGCAGAAACGCTTTTTCCTCGAGAGTTGAAAGCACCGGCCTACCAGCGTCGTTCTGCACGACGGAGCGGGTGTGGGGATCAAAGGTGACGATGATGCTTGCGAGTCCCTTTTCCGCGGCCCTTTTCACCACTTCCTTGATGAGAAGCTCGTGGCCCTTGTGGATGCCGTCGAAATTGCCCACCGAGACAACGGAGCCGGTGACGGAGGAAGGGAGGTTTTTATAGTGAATAAGGTTCATGGACTTTTTATTAATTAAGATGAAAGAGTTGGGCGTTCCCCGCTTGCGGTACGCAGTCTACCGCGCCCCGCAAGCGGGTCGGTTCTCCCTACGGTCTCGGGCAAGCCCTCGGGCCGCCCCTAACGCACGGCAATAAGAAATCTGTTTTGACAACCTACTGCTTTGCGTCAACCGGAATCGACCTCACCCCTGACTCCCTCTTTTCACAAACACCTTGTCCGGATGGTAGAGGTCCCCTTTTCTTTTGAGCACCGCCGCCACTTCGCCGCTCCCGTCAAAGCCAATCACCACGTCATCGGTTTTGTCGACGGCTATCTCTTTCCCGAAGCTCACGGCTTTGAGCCGCTCCGAAGACAGCGTCACGGAGGGAACCGCGGCAAGGGCCTTCGAGGGAGAAACGATATGCGCCGCCGGAGCCTCCGCCGCGGCAAAGGGCGGCACGGCGTCGTCCACGGAAAAGGGGCCTATGGCCACACGCCGTATAAACGACGCAATCGCAAACGTCCCGAGCGCATGCGCCAAGTCGCGCGCGAGCGAACGGACATACGTTCCGGCCGAACACGTCGCGTCGAGCGTCGCCTCGTTCCCATCGACTTTTACAAGTGACAGGGCCGAGACGGTGACCGTCCGCTCCTTGATCTCGAAGTCCCGCCGCGCACGGGCGAGATCGTACGCGCGTTCGCCCGCGACGCGCACGGCGGAGAATCTGGGCGGCGTCTGGGTGACGCTGCCGGTAAAACGCGGGAGCGCATCCCGCAACTCCTGCTCCGATGGAACGCGCCCACCCTCCTCGGTCACGGTTCCTTCACCGTCAAGAGTATCGGTTTCTTTCCCGAATTTCACGCCGAACGAATACCGCTTTGGTCCCATGGGGAGGTAGGGCAAAAGCCGCGTCGCGTCTCCGACCGCGCAGATAAGAAGGCCGCTAGCCTGCGGATCGAGCGTTCCCGAATGCCCCGTCTTTCCACCGCAGGCCCTGCGAACCATGCGCACCACGTCGAACGAGGTGGGGCCGGAGGGCTTGTCGATAAAGAAGAAACCGTTCAAAGAGCCTTCTCGATAATCGATAGCATCTTTGGTTTTGCCTTGGCGAAGGGCAGCGTCATGGTGCAACCTGCCGCACAGGAATGCCCGCCCCCGCCTTCCACGCTCTGGGCAATCCTGCCGACGTCGACGCGCCCCTTGGATCTGAGGGAAAAATGCGTCTGTTTTTCGTCGTACTTGATGAGCATCCCCACTTCCACGTCGGCGCCCATGATGGTGAGATCGGCCATGCCTTCGGAATCACCGTAGGCGGCGCCGAGTTCCTTGATGAGCCCGTAGGGCATCTCCATGCAACATATCGCGCCGTGGTGGTAAAACGTCATCGTCGACCATATCCTCGACTGGAGCAGCAACCCGTTCGACGAAAATGATGCGTATACCTTGTCGTATATCTTCGCCGGATCTGCGCCGCGGTCGCAGAGGTCGGCGCAGATCCGGAGTATGCCGCCGTTGGTGTTGGAAAACCGGAACGCGCCGGTGTCGGTCATCACCGCGGCGTACAACGCCTCGGCCACGTGCGCCGGATACGCCAGCTTCTTATGGGTAAAGTACTCGTAGAGCACCTGCCCGGTGGCCGCGGCTTCCTTCTTTACGATGTTGAGCGTTCCGAACAGAACGTTGTCGCGATGGTGATCGATGTTCACCACCACGGGACTCATGTCGCCAATCCGTTCCCAGCCCAAACGTCCGGGATTGGAGCAATCGAGCACGATCAGTACGTCGAACGGCCCGGCCGGACGCGCCGTCGTAAGCGTACCCGAACCGGCGAGGAAGCGAAATTTCTCGGGGAGTACGTCGTTGTCGAACACCACGACGCGTTTCCCCTGCGAGGAAAGATACCAGTACATGGCGAGCTGCGACCCGATGCAGTCGCCGTCGAGCCCCACGTGGGACGATATTAGAAACGAGGAATTCGCTTCGAGGATGGCGTCGAGTTCAGACCAGATCATCTTGGATTTCTTTGAAAAGCCTGCCCATGTGCTCGCTGTCGTCAAGCGACTTGTCGAGTTTAAAGTACAGTTTTGGAACGAACTTCATCACGATGCGCGAGGCCACCACGTGCTGCAAGAACGGCGCCGCATGATTGAGCACGCCCACCACGCCCTTCTGCTCCTCGGGCGCCCCCAGGACGCTCACCATCACGGTGGCGTTGCGGCAGTCGGCGGCAAGGCGCACCTCGGTGATGGTCACCACGTCGGGAATACGCGGGTCGCGCATTTCGGCCGCTATGGCAAGCCCGAGTTCTTTCCGCAGCTCCTCGCGGAGCCTTTGAACGTGCCAGTTCATCGGGAGTCGTGGTTCTTGAATGTTTGCGAATGCGTTAATGCGAAAATGCGTTTATGCGCGGAAGGTCAATCATCGTTAAGGAGTCCTTGTTTTTACCGGTGCCACGACACGGTTGAACCGCATCCGCACTCTCCCGCATTTACGCATCCAACTCCTACAGCGCCAGCTTCCTCGCCACCTGCACCTCTTCGTACACCTCGACGCGGTCGTTCTCGCGGTAGTCGGAGAAATTATCGAGCGTCAATCCGCACTCGAAACCCGAGGCGACTTCGCGTACGTCGTCCTTGTGCCTGCGCAGGGAGGATATCCTGGTGTCGGCTATCTCCACGTCGTCGCGGATGATGCGGGCCTTGCTGCCGCTTTTGACGGTGCCGGACGTCACGAAGCAGCCCGCGATGGTTCCCACCTTCGACACCTTGAACACCTGCCGCACCTCCACCTGCGCGATCACGTTCTCCTTCACCTCGGGCTCGAGCATGCCTTCCATCGCCTTTTTCACCGCTTCTATCGCCTCATAGATGATGCGGTAGGTGCGGATGTCGACGCCCTCCTTTTTGGCAAGCTCGCGGATCTTGCTGTTGGGGCTCAGGTGGAACCCGATGATGATTGCCTGCGATGCAAGCGCGAGGTTGATGTCCGATTCCTTGATGGCGCCCACGCTCTTGTGGATCACGCGAATTTTTATCTCGCCGGTGGAGAGTTTTTCCAGGGACGCCGCGAGCGCTTCGACCGAGCCGTCGACGTCGCCCTTGATTATAAGGTTGAGCGTCTTCACGCTGCCGGCTTGTATCTGCTCGTAGAGGTGGTCGAGCGACAGGCTGCCTATCTGGCGCTGCTCGCGCTCCTTCTGGGCGAGCCTTCGCCGCCCGCTTATTTCGCGAGCCTCTTTTTCGTCGGCGACCACGCGGAATGAATCGCCGGCCTGCGGCGTTCCCGAAAGCCCGAGCACGAGCACGGGCTGCGACGGACGGGCACGGTCGACCACTTTACCCCGGTCGTTGAAAAGATCGCGCACGCGGCCGTAATGGATGCCGGTGACGAACGCGTCGCCTTTGGCGAGCGTCCCTCTTTCGATAAGCACCGTCGCCACCGGACCTCTTCCTTTATCAAGTTCGGATTCTATTACCACGCCGCGCGCCGCCCCCTCGGGGTTGGCTTTAAGCTCCATGATCTGGGTCTCAAGCGACAAAATTTCGAGCAGCTTGTCCACGCCCTTTCCGGTCTTTGCCGATAGTTCAACGCTCGTAACCTGGCCGCCGTAGGAATCCACGAGCACATTGTACTGCGCAAGTTCGTTTTTGACGCGATCCACGTTGGCCGTGGGAAGATCCACCTTGTTTATGGCGACAACGAGCGGCACGTTCGCGGCCCGGGCGTGGTCAATCGCCTCCTTGGTCTGAGGCATCACGCCCGCGTCGGCCGCGACGATGAGCACGATGACGTCGGTAATCTGCGAGCCGCGCGCGCGCATCGCGGTGAACGCCTCGTGGCCCGGCGTGTCGAGAAACGTCACCGTGCCGTGCGGCGTGGACACCTCATAGGCGGCGATGTGCTGGGTGATGCCGCCCGCCTCGCCGGCTATCACGTTGGTCTTGCGGATATAATCGAGCAGCGATGTCTTGCCGTGGTCCACGTGTCCCATCACGGTCACCACGGGGGCGCGCGGTTCCATTGTCCCGCCCGCGGTCTCCTCTTCGGCTTCCTCGATCTCGGTGGCGTACTCGCTCATGAGTTGCGCGGTAAAGCCGAATTCGTCGGCCACAAGCTCGATGGTCTCGAAATCGAGCCGTTGGTTGATGGTCACGAACAGACCGAGTTCAAGGCATTTGGCTATTACTTCGGGTACGGCGGCCTGCATCATGTTGGCAAGCTCGGCGACGGTCACGAATTCGCTCACGTTGAGGGTCGTCTTTTCCTCCACGCTACCGTCTTCCTTGGGACGCGCCTCCTTCTTGTATTTCTTGCGCTCCGAGCCGCTGCCTATCTTCGCAAGCGTCTTCTTGACGTTGGCCTTGAGTTGCATCTCGTCTATTTCCGGACGCTCCGGCCGCTTTTTACCGCCTTTCTTCTTCGCCTTCCTAAACGAGGAGCGTCCGGCTTCCGGACGAGTACCCGTCGACGGCGCGGCGCCCGTGCCCGCGACCGCAGGGGCCGAAACGGGCATGAACGCCATGGTTTTAATTCGTTGGGACTGTTCCCCCCGCCGGTATTCGGCGGCCGCGAATTCGCGGTTACGAAAACGCCGGTCCTTCTCACGCGGTGCCTCTGTCGCGGCCGGAGCGGCGGCGGGAGCCGACACGGGCGCGGGCTTCTTCGCCTCGGGCGGCGGCTCGGGCGGGGGCTCCGATTTTTCCACTTTGGTAAGAAGGTCTTCCTTCGCCTTGGCGATCATCTGCTTCTTGCGCTCGTATTCCTTCTTGATCTCGGCCCGTTCGGACTCGAACTTCTTTTTGATTTCGTCGCGCAGGTTCTCGTCCACGGTGCTCATGTGGCTCTTGACGGGAATGCCCATTTGCTGGAGCATCTGGACGAGCGCCTCGCTCGAGACCTTGAATTCCTGGGCGAGCTTGTAGACTTTTTCCTTTGCCATGGCCTACCTCTAAATGGTTTACACGTCGGCAAGCGCGGCCCACGGGCCGCGCTTGCCGACGCCTATGCTTCTTCCTCGTCACGACCTTCGGAAGGCTCCGCCGCCGTGCCGCCCGGGGCGGCTTTGTCCGGATCGATTTCTATCTCGTTTTCCGATTCCTCCTCTACGGCGTTTTCAACGAGCGACTCGAGCGAGGATTCCGGTTCGGCGGCAGACTCCGCTCCCCCGCCCTCAGCCGGGGCATCGGCGCCGGGCAGTTCTTCTGTCGCGTCGGCCGCCGCGGCGTCCTTTGCCTCCTCCGGCTCGACCGGCTTGGGCGGCAGGCCCGCGAGAATCGCGTTACGGTCGTCTTCGGAAAAGGCCGCCAACTCCTCGTCGCCGTACACGTCGATGTCTTTTTCTATCATTTTGGAGGCAAGCCGTATGTTCTGGCCCTCCTTGCCGATTGCCTGCGCAAGGTCGTCCTCGCGGATGACGGCCACGATTTTCTTCTCGTTGACGGGCACAACGCGCTTTACCTCGGCGGGAGAGAAAACGCGGCGGACGAGGAGCGACAACTCCTCGGTCCAGTTGATGATGTCGATGCGCTCGTTAGACAGTTCGCGCACGATGGCCTGCACGCGGTTGCCGCGCATGCCCACGCACGCGCCCACCGGGTCGACGCGGTCGTCGCTCGTTGTCACCGCGATCTTCGAGCGGAATCCCGGGTCGCGCACTACCTTGACTATCTTGACGGTTTTGTCGAAAATCTCGGGGACCTCGAGCTCGAAGAGCCGCGCCAGGAACTCCGGCGCGGTGCGGGAGACGATGACCTGCGGGCCCTTGGGGTTGTTCTTGACTTCCACGATGCACCCGCGAATGGGATCGCCCTGGTGGTAACGTTCCTTGCGTATCTGCTCCTTGTAAGGAAGCAGGGCTTCGGTCCGGCCGAGGTTCACCAATATGTTTCCCTTATCGATCTGCTGCACCGTGCCGGTAACGAGCTCGCCGATGCGCTCGCTGTAGTCGGCGAATACCTTTTCGCGCTCGGCCTCCCTCACCCGCTGAACGATAACCTGCTTGGCGGTCTGGATGGCGCTTCGGCCGAAACTGTCTATGTCGAGCTCCTGCATCAGTTCGTCGCCCACTTCAAGCTCCGGGTCGGCCTTGCGGGCCTCGTCCACGGATATCTCTTTCTCCGGATCGACCACGGTCTCCACGACGGTCTGGCGCGTGTACACTTCGATGATGCCTTTTTCCTTGTCGACCTTCACTTCGACGTTGGTGGGCTTGCCAAGGTACCGCTTCGCCGCGGTCACGAGCGCGTCGCGTAGCGTGTCGCTCACCAAATCCATGCTGATGCTCTTTTCCTTGGTGACGCTCGACAACGCGGCCACGATATCGAGGGCCTTCACGTTTTCGTTCTTGGTCTTAGACTTCATGGTCTGTTTCCTTTTGAGATTTATTTGAAACGGATGTCCAGTTTTCCCCTTGCAATGGAGTCGAGCGGAACCTTTTGTTCACCGCCGTCCTCAAGCTCCACGACGAGTATGTTGTCGACGCAGGAAAGACACTTGCCGACCACCACGGGACGCGGGCCGGTTTCGGCCTTGAGCTCGATCCGGACGTACTGTCCAACCACCTTCGCGTAATCGCGTTGCGATACGAGCTTCCGATCCGCGCCCGGCGAAGAGACCTCGAGCGTATACGGCAGATCGGAGAAGTTTTCCACGTCGAGCAGCATCGACAGCTCGCGGCTGACGTTTTCGCAGTCGTCAATGGTTATCCCGCTCTCCTTGTCGATGAACACGCGCAGCAGCGAATGCCTGCCCGCCGGTACGAATTTGAGATCGTACAGCTCGTAGCGCATGAACTTGAGCTTTTCCTCTATTATGGGCCGTATTTCGTCGAGCGTCATGGCGGCCTTCCCGGTGTCCATTTTTGGTGCTATAACAAAAAACGGGCTTTCGCCCGCCTTCTCCCTGATGCAATACTCATTACGATGTTAAATATATGATATGGGAATACTGGTAGACACATATAATTCTCCTTGTTACCCATAACTTGGCGGAGGCACCAGATGGCGCTGGTTCCCCCTGGCCCCCGGCTCCCGCCTCGTCAATTGGCACATTCCCTCATACGCGGCGGCGATCCGGGAGCACACCCTGCGAAGGTACGCGCCGAAGGCGCTCGACTACGTTCGCGCGGCGCCGTACCTTCGCAACGCCACCGCTGCGGATGGGTGTTTGTTCTAAAAGTGAGCATTCCAGGTGGCGCAAAAGCGGTAATTCGCAGAATGTTTTTCCTCTTTCCGCGCGCTAGGCCGGACTGTAGCTTGGTCCCGACCAACGGGAGGAAATAGACCCGACGGAGCGCATTGCCGGCCGTTTCCTCGCCGCAGGAGATCGGGGCGGTCCGGCAACGAGGTGAACAGCCGAGCCCGAAAGGAGGGCCGCCGACGCGAAGCATCGGAGCACCCACGCCTCTTATTCCAAAATTTTGTGGTTATTCTTCGCCCACTCAACCGCCTCTTCTCTTGTAACCAACTTATTCTCCAACTGCAAATCGTATGCCTCGCCCAAGATTTTCCCGAATATGGGCCCCGGCTTGAAGCCCACTTCAATCAAATCTTTCCCCGAAATCAATGCAGGCGGTTTTATCACTTCCACCGGCATCTCCTCGCGCTTCCGCCGGATAAACGTGTAATTCGAAATGTCGCCGTGGCTCGCAAGGCAATCGGCGCGATGAACCTCAAGCTCGTCGTCGAGCGTGGGCCGCGCCAGGAACCGCTTGAGCGTGGAAAGCCGCATCTTTTGCACGTTGATGAAGTTCATGTGGTTTTCCACCACCGCGACCACGCCGTCGATGAGCGCAGCGGGCGCCTTGAGCCTGCGCAGCAGATGATCGGCCATTTTCGCGCCTACGCGGTCGTGGTTTGAGAACCGTATGCGGTCGCTCACCGCCATGGTGGCGGGCTTGCCGATGTCGTGCAGCAGCGTCGCCCACGCCGAGACATGCGTGGGATTCCGGAGCAGGGCCAGCGCCTGCACCGTGTGGGCGAACACGTCGCCCTCCGGATGGAACTGCGGCGGCTGTGAAACGCCGACGAGATTTTCCACCTCGGGCAGGACAAGGGTGAGCAGCCCGCTCTCGTGGAGAAGCGACACGGCCCTGTCGGGGTGCGGCCCGGAGAGAATTTTATCGCACTCGGCAAAAACACGCTCCGCCGATATCCGCGCAACGCCCCCGACATTGCCCTTGAGCGCCGCCCAGGTTTTTTCTTCTATTTCAAACCCGAATCGCGCCGCGAACCGAATCGCGCGTATCATACGCAGGTAATCTTCGGTAAATCGTCGGTCCGCCTCGCCTATGGCGCGCACTAGGCCGCGTTCGATGTCGGCCTCGCCGCCAACGTAGTCGAGAATCGTATCGTTTATCGGATCGTAGAACATGCCGTTGATGGTGAAATCCCTGCGGAGAGCGTCTTCTTTTTCGTCGGAAAATTCCACGGAGTCCGGATGCCTGCCGTCGCTTGCGCCCTTGTCCCTGCGGAACGTTGCCACCTCGAAAGGAATGCCGCCGCGCATCACGATTTCGACCCCGAAATGCTCACCCACCGGTATCACGTGCTCGAACAGATGCCGCACGGTCTGCGGGGACGCCGACGTCGCTATGTCGATGTCGCCGGCCGCGGGCTTCTCCATCACCATGTCGCGCACGCACCCGCCCGCGTACAGGGCCCGATGACCGTTCTCCACGAGGGTCTTGACAATTTCGAATGCCGCGAGTTCCTTGAGTGATTTCATAATGGATGACGGGAAAAATATGTTTTGTAAATAACTTCAGGCGGGTAAAGTGATTGTGCTTCTTACGGAAGAGAAAGACTTGGGCGAATCCACTCAACCGCCTTTTCGTGATGCCCCCGCAGCGATGTTTCCGGCTTGCCGCTGCATCGACAAGGGAGCTACCTACGAGAGGAAAGCGCCGCCGAGGATCCCGCAGCCGCGAATGCGGCGAGGGGGCCGGGGGAGAAACCTCTCCCCCGACTCTTCAAGTATTTGCAAGTGGGGGAAGTTTTAAAAAGATTATTCGTACCGCAGCGCATCAATCGGATTCAGCATCGCCGCCTTGCGGGCCGGATACCACCCGAAGAACACCCCCGTGGCGGCGGAAAAACCGAATCCCAGCAGAAGCGACCAGCCGGAAATCGCGACGGGCCAACCCTGGCTCGCGGAAATGAGCCACGACACGCCCGCCCCTGCGATCATGCCGAGAATCCCGCCGATAAAGCACAGCACGAGCGCCTCAACGAGAAACTGCAAAAGCACGTCGCGGCCCTTGGCGCCCACCGCCATGCGTATGCCGATCTCCCGCGTGCGCTCCGTTACCGATACGAGCATGATGTTCATGATGCCGATTCCGCCCACCAGGAGCGACACGAGCGCGATGCTCGCGAGCAGGATGCTCAGCGTCTGCGCGGTCTGATTTGCGGCCGCGCTGATGTCGGTCTGCGTTCGTATGGTATAATCGTAGCCGTCACCCTGGCTCCCCTTCCGCCTGTCCATGAGCACCTGGTTTATCTCTTGCCGGGCTTCGTCGGTTGCGTCCATCGAAACCGCCGAGGCCATGAGATTGCCCGCGTACGTAGATCCAACGAGCTTCTTCTGCACGGTGGAAAACGGCGCGATGATGCAGTCGTCCTGGTCCATGCCGCCCGCGTTCTGGCCTTTGGAAACCAGCGTGCCCACCACGGTGAACGGCAGGTTCTTTATGCGGATGGTCTGACCCAACGGATCCGCGCCTTCGCCGAAAATATTGGTAACCACGGTTTGCCCCAGCACGCACACCTTCACCGCCCCCCGTTCGTCCGCGTCCGTATACATGTTCCCGGACGCCAGGTCCCAATCGCGGATTTTAAGGTAGTTCGGATACGCGCCGTAAACGGCGGTGCGCCAGTTCTGACCGCCCGCCTTCACTTGCGAGCTCGTGCGCGCCATTGGCGTTGAATACATCACCGCCGGGCACTGGGCCTTGATTGCCTGCGCGTCCTCCTCGGTGAGGCGCGAGGCCGTGCCTGCCTCGGAGCGGACGCCGCCGGATGTGAACGCGCCGGGGAAGATCATGAGCAGGTTGGTGCCGAGACTTGCTATTTGCGAGTTTATCGCGTTGCGCGCGCCCTGCCCTATGGCGAGCATGGCGATGACCGCGGCCACGCCTATTACGATGCCGAGCATGGTGAGAAACGACCGCATCTTGTTGCGGTTTATCGAGCGGAACGCCATCTTGAGAATGCCGAGCAGCCGCATGGCCTTACCCTCCCCCCGCCCGCAAGACCGCAAGCTCCCGCGCGGCGTTCCTGGGCGCCGGAACGGGTGAGTCGGCCAGCACCTTGCCGTCGCGGAACACCACGTTGCGTTTCGTATACTGCGCGATGTCCTGCTCGTGGGTCACCAACACGACGGTGATGCCGCGCTCGTTGAGTCCCTGAAACACGGCCATCACCTCGACGCTGGTGTGCGTGTCGAGGTTGCCGGTGGGCTCGTCGGCGAGCATTAAAACCGGATCGTTTACTATAGAGCGGGCGATGGCCACCCGCTGCTGCTGGCCGCCGGAGAGCTGGTTCGAAAAATGGTGCGCCCGTTCCTTGAGCCCTACCGCGTCGAGCGCGGCCAGCGCGCGGCGGCGCGACTCCTTTGGGGAGACCGTGTTATTGTACAGCATGGGCAACTCGACGTTTTCTATGGCGGCCGTCCTCGGAAGGAGGTTGAACGACTGGAACACGAACCCCAGCTTCCGGTTACGAATCACGGCAAGATCGTTTTGCGACAGGCTCTGCACCTCGGCGCCGTCGAGCGCATAGGTCCCTTTCGTGGGCACGTCGAGGCAGCCCAGGATGTTCATGAGCGTCGACTTTCCCGAACCGCTGGCGCCCATGACGGCGACGAATTCCCCCTTGTTTATATCGAGGTCGACATTATCGAGAGCCCACAACACGGTGTCGCCCATGGTATAGGCCTTGGAAATGCCCCTGAGTGCAATCATTGCTTGATTCATGGTAATTTCAAATCCCGAATTCTTGAGGCGGACGGCCGACGTACGCTCCGGGTCTTAAAACCTTCTTCCCATACCCGGCGGGCCGCCCATGCCGAAGGGCCCCTGCTGCGATGCGTTCTTGTCGCCGCCGAGGACGCCGACGATCACCTGATCGCCCGGTTTTACGTCACCCTCCACCGCGGTGAAGCCTCCGTTGGACAGGCCGGTCTTGACGCGAACGAATTTCGGCTTGTCCTCAACGAGCACGAATACGTGCCCTCTGTTTTCCTCCGCGGGGGACTGCGGCTGCCTGCGCGAAAAAGACGCGGTATCGCCGCCCTCCACGCGTACCCGCCCGCCGCCATGCGGCTTGTTTGCCGCGGAGTCTCCCGCAGCAAAGGCTACGCTGCGGCCCGCGGGCGCGATATCCGCCGCGCCCGCCTTTCCGCGATGCCGCCATTTTCCCGCCTTGGAGATGGGAGGCGTGAATTTGAGAGCCGCGACCGGAACAATAACGACGTCGTGCGCCTTCTGCACTTCAATCGTGACGTTTGCGGTCATGCCGGGAAGAAGCGCCATGTCCGCATTCTCCACGTCTATCATCACCGTGTACGAAACCACGTTCTGCACCGTGGTCGGCTGGAGCCGTATCTGGGAGACCGTACCGGAAAACGTCCTCGTCGGATACGCGTCTACCGTAAACGTCGCGACCTGCCCTGTCTTGACCTGCCCGATGTCGGCTTCGTCGATGCTCGCCTGCACCTGCATCCGCGCAAGGTCGTCGGCGATGGTGAAAATGGTGGGCGTGTTGAAGCTGGCCGCCACGGTCTGGCCCACGTCGACGGCGCGGTTGATGACGACGCCGGTGATGGGAGATCTGATGGTTGCGTAGCCGAGGTTTACTTTTGCGCGGTCGAGCGCCGCCTGCGCCGAGTTGCGAGCAGTCGCGGTCGAGATGGAATCGGCAACGGCCTGATCCAGATCGGCCTGCGCCACCAAGCCTTTGGCGAACAACGCGCGGGTCCTTTGGCTCGTCGACGACGACAGGGAGGCCTGGGCGTCTGCCTTGACAAGCGCGGCGCGCGCGTCGACCACCGCGGCGTGGAGAAGCAGCGTGTCGAGGAGCGCCACCACCTGGCCTTTTTTCACGCGCGAGTTGAAGTCGGCGAAAAGCCGCGCCACGGTGCCGCTCACCTGGGTACCCACCTGCACGGTGACGAACGGATTAAGCGTGCCCGTGGCGGTCACCTGCACGGCGAGATCCCCGCGCGTCACCGCGGCCGTCCGGTATGAGGGGGCCTTTTCCTTTCTTGCGAAAAAGAAAAAGGCTCCCGCGGCGACCGCCGCCGCCAGGATTGCGATGATAATCCATCCCTTCTTCGGCATGTTCTCTCCTTTACGTTACATCCCGCCCATTGCCGCCAGGAGTTTCGCATGCGCCGTGCGGTAATCGTACAGCGCCTGGGCGTGGCTGCTTTTCGCGTTTGCAAGCGTCAGCTCGGCGTCGGTCACCTCCAGAGAAGTCCCGGCGCCCGTGGCGAAACGTTCCTGCGCAAGCCGCAGGGATTCCTCCGCCGATTGCATGAGCTTCTCCGTAGCCGTTATCCGTTCGGCCGCTTCCTTTTTTCCGTAATAGTCCTGGTCGACAGCCGACCGCACGCTCAAGAGGCCCGCGTCGAGCGTTGCCTGGGCCAAATCCACCGAGGCCTTCGCCGACTGGACGGCCGCGACAAGATACCCTCCCTGGAAAACGGGGGCCGAGAGACTCACTCCAACGTTCCAGTCCTGCCGCCACTCCGACGCGTAATCGTCTCGCGATCCGTACCCGATGCCGGCGGAACCGCTCAGGCTGGGAAAGAGAGCCGCCCTCGCCGACGCCAGCTGCAATTTCGCGGCGGCAAGTTTCGCGCGAAGCGACGCGAGTTGCGGCAGCGAATCGGCGGCATGCGCCAGCGCCTGCTCGCGGGGTATCTCGGGTTCCTGCGCGGCAAGGCTGTCGGAAAGGACAAGGGAGTCGCCCAGGGTGACGCCGGAGGCGACTTCCATTTGAACCCGCGCGAGTTTGATTCCGTTTGCGGCGGTTATCACGTTCACCGTCGCGTTCGCGACGTCGACCTCCGCGGCCGTCACCGTGTACTTCGCCTGCTTGCCGGTTTCAAAAAGGATTTCCGCCTGCTGCAAATGGGCCCGCGCCTGCGAAAGCGCCTCGAACGCCGCGGCATGGAGCATCCGCGAAAGCAGATAATTAAAATAGGCCGTTTTTGCGTTGAGCACGACGGTTTGCAGGGAGGTTGCAGCGTCCCGTCTGGAGGCCTCGACGAGTTTTGAACCGGCGCGGGTCGAGAAAAGAGCCTTGCCGAAATCAAAAAGAAGCTGCTGACCCGACACGCCCGCCGAATAGCTGTTGCCGTACACGTCTCCCGAAGACTGCGCCGAACCCGCCGACATGGTTCTGCCCGCGTCGGCCCGGCCTCCCACCTGCGGCAACAGCCTGGATCGGGACGATTCCCACGCCGCCACGTTCGTCGAAACGGCAGCCGCGGAGGTCCGCATCTGAGGATTGTTTTTTTTGGCAAGGTCTATAAAGGAATCGAGACTCAAGGGCGAGGCTTGTTGCCCGTGCACGGCGCACGCGCCGGTGAACAACAGGACGAAAATCACCGCGAAAACGGGGGTCGATTTTTTCATAGTATGCTGCCCGGCGGACGCTCACGTCTTTCGTTTTGGGAAAGTATTGGACTGGGGACGGCGGGAATTCGTTACACGCCGGAGCCCATCACCGATTTTCGCCGCGGTCGAAGGGCACGATTTTGTCCGAGCCGTCCCGGTTGCCCTTCTTGCGTTTTGACGCTTCGTCGAGCGCCCGCTTCTCTTCGGGGGTAAGCGACTCCATTCCGGTTCTGGAGATTTTGGCGAGTATGGGATCAATCACCTTTTGGAAGTGTTCCTTGTCGGCCGCCTCCTTCCGCGCCGCGGCTTCGCGCCTTGAGTTTTCGGCCTTTTCCCGGGCATTCTCAAAAAACCGCGCGATCAGGGGAAACCCTTTTACATAGGCGAACCCCACCGCGATGCCGCCGAGGTGCGTAAGGTGTGAAACGTTTCCCCACGAATGCACCGCGCCGAGCAGGGAAATCGCCCCGAAAATCACCACCGCCGCCACGACGTTGACCGGAAAGAGAAAGAACAAAAGTATCTGACGGCGGGGGAAATACAACGCGTACACGGTAAGGAGCGCGATGACCGCTCCCGACGCGCCGATGACCGGCGTGTACCACATGACGGGGCTGAAGATGGCGGCTAGGCTGAAAAGCGCCGAGCCCGCGGCGGCGCACAGGTAAAAGACGACGAAACGCCTCGTACCCCACATATCCTCTATTTCGGCGCCGAACATCCAAAGCGTAAACATGTTGAACAGGATGTGGAACGGGCCCGCCGTATCGTGGCAAAACGCGTAGGTGACGATCCGCCAGAGCTGAAGATGCCCAAAGGCACGGAACGGCGTTAGATCGAGAAGGGCCGACACCACGGCGCCGACGCCCGGCAGAAGCTGGAGAATCCACACGGCGGTGGTAACCACCACCAGGGCGCGAATGCCTCTTGTAAATTGCGGGAAGCCGTAGTCCATTATCGTTTTTTCGCCGTGAGTCGCCGCGCCACGCACGGCGGTACGAACGCGCCCACCTCACCGCCGAGCCGCGATATTTGTTTGACCATCGACGAATTGAGAAACGTGTACTTCGCGTTCGGCATAAGGAATACGGTCTCGGCGGTCTGGTTGATGCTCCTGTTTGTAAACGCCATCTGGAACTCGTATTCGAAATCGGAGATGGCGCGCAGCCCCCTGATGAGCACGGTGGCCTTGTACTCACGAAGGCAATTGGCAATAAGCCCATCCCAGCCGATCACCTCGATGTTTTTAACATGGGCCAGAGCCTCCTTTGCCATGCCCAGGCGCTCCTTATGGGAAAACATGGGGTGTTTGCCGGGATTATCGGCAACGACGGCAATCACTTTGGCGAATATCTTCGCGGCCCGCGCCGCGATGTCGATATGGCCGAACGTAATGGGATCAAAGGTACCAGGATATAGAGCGGTCGGCATGGTCGCGGTCCCTCCTCAATAGGAAAAAATACCTCCCTCCGCTCATCCGGAGGTATCGATTTGCGGGCCCGGCGCGCGCGTGACGAAATCCACCTCGGTGTCCCCGTAGCCGCGCGTCCGCGTCTCGAAACCCGCGCGCGCCGCGGGCGCCGCCGAACGGTCACGCTCGTATACGAGCACGCCCCCGGACGAAAGCAGCGCGCAGAGGTTGGGTACCAGGGCGGCGAGAGCGGCGTCGCCGTACGGGGGATCGTAAAAGATGATGTCGTATGGTGCGTCGCGGGCGTCAAGAAAGCTCGCGACGTTCCGTACCGCAATCCGGCAGCGTTCCCCGATCCCGAACGCGGCGCAGTGCCGCTCGATGCAGAGCGCGCGGGCCCGGTCGTTCTCCACGAAATCGACGCTCGCGGCGCCCCGGCTCACCAGTTCGATGCCCATGGCGCCGCTGCCCGCGCAGAGGTCGGCCGCGCGCGCTCCCGGAATACGCGGCTTGAGCGTTTCGGCGACCGCCTGGCGAACGCGTTCCTGGGTGGGCCGGAACCCTTGCGCGCGCTTTTCGACGGCTATCATCCGCCTGCCGAGCGTACCGGCAACGATGCGGAGCTTCATGCGATTTTTCCGTGGAAGAATTGCCGCCGGGGGAGGAAAGGCACGGAGGCGCGCCTACTCGCGCGTGGTCACGATGAGTTGGGATTCGATTGCTACGTTCGAACCGTTCCCCGCGGTAAGGGAAAAGTTCTTGAAGGCTATCCGCTGGCGCGACCGGTACAGGCCGTCCACGAGCCCAACGAAATCCCGGTAGGAGCCGCGCCCCGACCACCGGTATACGTGGCGCACGCATCCCGCCGCCTTCTCCGCGGAAATCCCCACCGGCTTCTTGACGAAGGATATCGAGGCCTCTTTCGCCGCCTTTTCGAATTCCCGGACGGCCGCGGCCGCGTCTCCGCTGGACGGAAGCGGCGCGCCGGCCCGGTCGTGCCCGAACGCGGGTTTTCCGGTGATGACGAACCGGAACCCGTCGTCACCGTTAGGCAGTATCCGGGTAAGCGGTTTCGGCAGAAGGTCTACGTTGTTGTTCCTGAGCGAAACGAACAGGCCCTCCACAAGGGCGCGCGACGGCGCGAGCCCGACGGCATACACCGTCTGGAAATCGTCGACCGCCAACGTCCGGATTCCGACGCCGGCGGGAACGGCCTTACCGACGAGATCCATGACGTTCTTTGCAAACAGTACTTCGTACTCCACCCGTTCCCCGAGCGGGAGATCGTTGTAGGAAACGTCGGCTACGGCGCCGGTCGGCGACGCGCCCGCGGTGCCGCCTTTTTCGCTAATCAGTTCGCCGAGCGTACCCGCGCCGACCGCCGCGGCCTGCCGCGGCCCGGTTTCTTGTTTCTCTTTCGAGGGCGCCCCAAAGAACAATGCGCCGCGGAACGTCCATATCGCCCCGCCCGCGGCGGCGACAACCACGGCGGCGACGATGATGGTGATGATTGTACCGACACCGCCCGCCGCGGTTTTGCGTCCTTTGAACTGCTTTCTGAGGAGGTTGATGCGAATCATGCTTCCGCCTCCGCCGCGCACCGCAGCGCAAGCCCCACCGCCACCGCGAGGTGCGGAACGCACTTGATAACGTCGGCCGGGGGAATCGGCGCGGTGAGACGGACGAGCCTGAACGGATCGAGCACGCTTGCGTTACCGAGGCGGGAACAGACCGCCTCGCAAAATTCGGTGTCGGAGAAAAGAGAGCCCGTTACGAAAATCGCACCGGCCGCCTGTTCTCCGGAGGCAAGCCTCTGTACGGCCTCGCGCAATTGAAGCGCGTATTCGTCGGCCGGGGTATGCCCGCCGCGATGTTCCACCACGTCGTAATCGATGAACGAGCCGCCGGAAGTGAGTATAACGCGGGACGAATCGCTCCCTCCGTGAATGAGGGCCGCGACGCTTCCGAGCCGCTCGTGATAATTAGCCTCGAACGCGGCGACGAGCGCGAAGATGTCTATGTCGACGACCTTGGGAGCCATGCGGGCCTTTTTAAGGAGCGAGAGGAGCTTATCCACCGGGGCCCGCCGGTATGCCGCCGCAAGGTACCGCTGCACGCCGCCGTCGCCGCCCGGCAGCGGTTCGTAGTCGAACGCATAATCGTCGATGTCGCCCACGATATGCTGGCCAAGCTCCCACCCGATGGTCTCGGGGACGTTCTCCTCGTCGGCATCGAGCATCAGCTTCTTGACTACAGCGTAATTCGCCGGAACCGCGACGCCGGCCGGCTGCCCCGCGCATTTCATGCCGGAGGCGAGCTTCGTGAATTCGGGTTTTATGGAGGAGACGAAATCCGCGGACGGGTCGACGTCTTCGGCGGGGNTGACGACGATGCTCGAGTTCATCACCGTGTTGTCGGACGCGCTATACTGGGCGATGCTGATGCCGTCTCGCGTTATTTCCACTCCGCACACGATGTTGGGACGCGCTGCCATTGTCGCTCCTGCCCGGGAAAACCGTTTGAATCGCCATCGCCTGCCGCGCGGGCTCGACCGGCGTGTACGTCAATAAAAATGAGTGATTGCATTTCGTAATGCAACCGTAAAGAGCACGAACGCAGGGCCGGGAATATCCGCCGGGCCCTGCGAATGAGTTCAGGCCGATCTTACCCGCAATATCTCGCGAAAGACGTCGACGATTTTCGGATCGAACTGCCGGCCCCTGCCGCTTATCAATATATCGAGGGCGGCCTGCGACGACAGCGAACGGCGGTACGGCCTGTCCGACGTCATGGCCTCGTAGGCGTCCGCGACGCTCAGTATGCGCGCGCCGAACGGAATCTCTTCTCCGCTGATGCCGCTCGGATATCCGCTTCCGTCGTAGAATTCGTGGTGATGGAGCACCATGGGAACGAGCGGACGCAGAAATGGGACGTCGGCGATGATGTTTGAGCCGAGCGTCGGGTGTTTTTTTATCTCGTCGAATTCCGCCGGCGTGAGTCTCCCCGGCTTGTTGAGGATGAGTTCGCTCGTGCCGATCTTTCCGATATCGTGAAGAAGACCGGCGTATTTGACGTTTTCGAGTTCCGCGTCGGAGAGGCCGAGGCGTTTTCCTATGACGACGGTGTATTTCATCACGTTTTCGGAATGGCCGTGGGTATACCGGTCCTTGGCTTCGACGGCGAGCGCGAACGCGCGCACGGTCTTGAGATAATTGTCGTGTATATTCTGGTAGAGCCTTACGTTTTCCACCGAAATGCTCGCCTGCGATGCGAGGACGTTGACGATCTCGAGGTCGACGTTGGAGAACGGGTGCTTGTCGCGCAGCCGGACAAGATTGAGAATCCCGATGGTTCGCTGGGACGTCTTGAGAGGGAAGGCGATATAGGACCGGATCGTGTCGGGAAGCGGCGGGAACTCCCGGAACATGCCGGTCTCGCCCGTCTCCATTACGAGCGGCTCCTCGTTCCGGGCCACCCACGCCGATACCGCGCCGAACACGTCGCCCATCCAGAATTCACGCGGATGGTGCGTGGTGTACTCGGCGAGCGACGGACGCGTCGAGTCGTCGAAGAACATGAGCGACGCGCCGTCGGCCTTGGCTATCTTTACCGAGAAATCGAGTACTTTCCGGTGGAGTTCCGGAAGCTGGCGGGTCGAGGCGAGTATCTTGGTGACTTCGTGCAGGGATACCAGCTTCGAAAACAGCAGGTTTTCTTCCTCAAGCTGTTTACTGACGAGCGCGCGCTTGACTTTTTCGGCGATCTCCTCAAGATGGAACGGCTTGGTGAGATAATCGAACGCACCGAGCTTGAGCGCTTCTATCGCGGTGTCAAGCGTGGGGAAACCGGTGGTGATGACCACGGGAAGGGTGCGATTGTATTCGCGGACCCACTTGAGCAGTTCCACGCCCGACATGCCGGGCATCTTGATGTCGGTGAGCACAAGGTCGACGGCGTTCTGTTTTATGAAATCGACGGCTTCCTCGCCGGAACTCAGGCAGGTGACCGAATATCCTTTCATTTTGAGGAACTGCCCAACGATTCCGAGGATCGACTTCTCGTCGTCGACGACGAGAAGATGGATGTCCTGAAGTCCGGAACCGTCGGCTTTGCCGTCGTCCAGAGGCATGGTGAACGCTATCCTTCCACCGTTTTTTTGAAAGCGGCCGCGTCATCCGGCGTGTCGATGCCGCAATACCTCGCCGCGGTGCGCATGCACGCGATGCGCATGCCGTTTTCCAGCGCCCGAAGCTGCTCGAGCTTTTCCCTTTTCTCAAGCTCACCCGGAGAAAACCCGCAAAATCTCGCCAACGAACGGGCGGTGAACCCGTAAATGCCGCGATGCGCCGCCGCCGGTTTTTTCCCGCCGTCGCGGTCGTATGGGATGGCCGCGCGCGAAAAATAAAGCGCATTGCCACATCTGTCAAGCACGGCCTTGACGACGTTGGGATTGTCTTTGTCCCCTGCTGCGGCATTGGAAACGCATGTGAGTAAGGAATTGTCGTCCAGCGCCGTGAGCCTTCGCGCAAACCGGCGCATGAGGGCAAAAGGGACGAGCGGCTCATCTCCCTGGAGGTTCACGATATACCGGTACCCAAGCTTTTGTGCAACCTCGAAGACGCGGTCGGTGCCGGAGGCGTGTCGCGGCGACGTAAGCATGGCGACGCCGCCGAATTGCTCAACCGTCTCATAAATGCGCCTGTCATCGGTGGCCACGCAAACAAAAGCGAACGCGCCGGATTTTTTCGCGCGGTTGTAACACCACATGACGAGAGGCAGGTTTCTAAACCGGATCAAGGGTTTCCCGGGCAGGCGGGTTGACGCGTAACGCGCGGGGATGACGCAGAGGACGCCGTTCTTCGGTTTTTTTTTGGCGTAGTTCATCGCGACAAGATGGCTTTTTATACACGGACTTTAAGATGTGACGCGTGTGATATATTGTAAAATTAACGGCGGGGATTATAAAGAGAAAAATAGCAAAGAATAATGAGGAAAATTCAAGCCTTCGGCTTGTCCTGTTTCGGGATGTCCCGCCAAGCGTTTTTCAAAATTACTGATTAATAACCTTGGGTACCGCAAAATATCCGTTTTTCACCTTGGGTCCGTTTTGCAGCAGCTTTTCCCTGGGAAGCGAAGGACTTTCTTCATCGTCGCGCATGGGGTCGCGGCCGGGCGCGATGAACGCGGTGGGCTCCACGCCGGAGGTGTCGACCTTATTAAGCTCATCGATGTGACCGAGGATAGACCCGAGCTGGTGTGTGAACGCCTCGGTCTCGGCGTTGGTGAGGGAAAGGCGGGAAAGGTCTGCGATATATTTGACGTGGTCCTTGTCGATCATATAGCAATCCCCTATTCCTTCAAAAAATACTATCACCGCAAAGGCGCAAAGAAAAATCAAATATCGGGTTGACCGAAAAAAAGGTTATGCGGCACTCATTTCTAACACCAATATACTAACAATTCTATTCTTCCTCTTCTTTGCGCCCTTCGCGCCTTTGCGGTGAGTTTTCTCTTACGCGGTCTCCAAATCCGCGAACTTGGCCATCATCTTTCTCCTGGCGCCGTCGTTGAACAGCACCACGATCCTCATGTCGTCGCCGAACCCGCTCAGGTTGACGATTTTTCCTTTCCCATACAACTTATGCGTAACTTGTTGCCCCATGCGGAGCTGTACCGATTCCTGGGAAAAATCCTCGTAACGGTACGCGGGCTCCTGGCTCTCCACAACCCGCTTGGGCGGACGCGTCGCCGCTGGTTTAGGCTCTTCCCGCTCGTAGAAGCTGTTGTCGCGGTAGGCGTAGAGTTCCCGCGGAATCGCGGTGAGAAACCGTGAGGGCGCCTGTGGAACGCAGCTTCCGAAGCGCCACCGCAGGTCGGCATAGGAGACGGCGAGCCCTTCCATCGCCCGTGTTATCCCTACGTACAAAAGCCTTCGCTCCTCCTCCATCTTGGCGTTGTCGTCGAAGTTCTGGCGCGACGGCAGGATGCCGTCTTCGCACCCAACAATGAACACGCGCCTGAATTCGAGCCCCTTGGCGCAATGCAGCGTCATGAGATTCACCGAATCGTCCTTCCGATTCCAGCGGTCGACGTCGGTCGCCAGCGATATTTCCTCGAGGAACTCCGGCAGCCCCTTTCCGGGATTCTCTTCGGTCCAGAACGACAGGGCGTTCACCAGCTCGCTCACGTTGTCGAGTCGCCCTTCCGCCTCCTCCGAATCTTCACCTTCGAAGATGGTGAGGTAGCCGGTGAGCGACAGTACCTCCTTGAGAATCCGGTCGGGCGGTTCCTTCTGGGCGACCAGATCGGAGAGCAGGATGAAAATCTCGCGCAGTTCCAGAAGCCCCTTTTGGCCGCGGCCGTAGCCGGCGGTGTCCGGATCGTCGCAAACGGTCTGAAGAAGCGATTTTCCCAGCGCCATGCCGCGCGCGGCGAGGTGCTCCCTCGCTTTGTCGCCCATGCCCCGGGGAGGAACGTTGATGATCCGCTCACAGCTTACGTCGTCCCTGGGATTCACGCACAGCCGGAGATAGGCAAGGCAGTCCTTTATCTCTCGCCGTTCGTAAAAGCTCGTTCCGCCCACCAGGACGTAAGGAATCCGGCGCTTTCTAAGGGAGTCCTCAAACAACCTCGACTGCGCGTTGGTTCGAAACAGCACGGCGATGTCGCTGGGTTTCACGCCCGACTGCATGAATTTGCTCACCGATTCGCACACCGAGTCCGATTCGTGCCGGTCGTCGCGGTAGCGCACCACGGCCACGGGTTCTCCGCCCCGCTTTCCGGTAAAAAGGCGTTTTTTGGCCCGCACGGTGTTCGGTTCGATGGCCGCGTTGGCGAACGACAGTACCGCGCCGGTGGATCGGTAGTTTTCCTCGAGGGTGAACGTCTTGGTTCCCGGAAAGGACTTTTCGAACGTGAGGATGTTTTCCACCTGCGCGCCGCGCCAGGCGTAGATGCTCTGATCGTCGTCGCCGACCACGAAAACGTTTTTGTGTTCGGCCGCCAAAAGTTTTACAAGGTGGAATTGCGCGGTGTTGGTGTCCTGGTATTCGTCGACGAGCACGTGGGAAAAGGCCGACCGGTACTTCCGCAGCACCTCCGGGTTGCCGCGCAGCAGGTACACGCAGTTCGACAGGAGGTCGTCGAAATCCATGGCCTGCTGTTTGACGAGGCTCTCCTGGTAGGCCGCGTAGGCCCGGATAATCTCCGATTCGAAGAAATTCTTGCCGGTACCGGCGAGGCTTGCCGGCGGAACGCAGGCGTTTTTATACCGTGAAATCGACGAAAGTACAAGGCGAGGAGGCATGGTGCGCTCGTCGAGCGAGAGTTCCTTCGTCACTTTCTTGACGCACGAAAGCTGGTCGTCGGCGTCGAAGATGGAAAACCACGGCGGGAAACCGACGTGGACGGCCTCCCTGCGTAGGATTCTTGCGCACATCGAATGAAACGTTCCTATCCACAGGCCGGCGCAGGGAATCCCGGCGAGGTCTTCCACGCGGCGCTGCATCTCGCGTGCGGCCTTGTTGGTGAACGTCGCGGCGAAAATACCGCCAGGGGAAACACCCTTGTGCCGGATGAGCCAGGCGATTTTCGCGGTGAGCACCCGCGTCTTCCCGGTTCCGGCGCCGGCGAACACGAGCTGGGGACCTTCGTCGTAGAGAACGGCGGCTTTCTGAACGGGATTGAGCGAGATTCTTTCGAGCAGCGGGACGCCGGGCCCAGCATTAGTCATGCTGCGATACTCCCAGCACCTGCTCCAAGGTGGTGATACCTTCGGCGGCCTTGCGCAGCCCGTCCTTCCGAAGCGTGGCGAACCCGCCTTTGGCGAGGCAGTATTCCTTGATTTCGTCGGATGTCTTGCGTTCTACAATCATTTTCTTGACGTTGACGTCGGGTACGAGGAGCTCGTACAGGCCCGTCCGTCCCTTGTAGCCGGACTCGTTGCAGTTTTTGCAGCCTCTCCCTTTGTAAAGAGTTATGTCGGGCTTGAGCCCCATTCCCTTCAGCACTTCGGAATCTTCGCTGTAGGGTTCCTTGCATTTTGAACAAATCCTTCGCACGAGGCGCTGGGCGAGCACGCCGCGCACCGTGGAGCAGATGAGGAACGGCTCGATACCCATGTCGAGAAGGCGGGTGAACGCGCTCGCCGAGTCGTTGGTGTGGAGCGTGGAATACACCATGTGGCCGGTGAGCGCGGCCTGGATGGCCATTTCGCACGTCTGCTTGTCGCGCATTTCCCCCACCATCACGATGTCCGGGTCCTGCCGCAGGATGGAACGCATGCCGTCCTCGAAATTGAATCCCGCCTTGACGTTTATCTGTCCCTGGTTCACGCCCTCGAGCACGAACTCGACGGGGTCTTCCATGGTCACGATGTTCTTGCGGCTCTGGAAAAACGTGGTGACGCGGCCCAGCGACGCGTAGAGCGTGCTGCTTTTGCCGCTTCCCGTGGGGCCGGTGACGAGCACGATGCCGTCGGACAGGCAGATGAGATCGTCGAACATTTTAAGCATGTCCGGGAGAAAACCGAGCATGTCGAGCGAGAGCTGGTGCGCCTGCTGGTCTATGATACGAAGCACCAGCTTTTCGTTGACGCCCCGCGTGCGGGTCATGACGGGAAACGTGGAGACGCGAAAGTCGATGTTGCGGCCCTGGTGCCGTATTTCTATATGGCCGTCCTGCGGCTTCCGCTTCTCCGCTATGTCCATGCCGGCCATGATCTTGATTCGCGACGTGATTTGCGCCCGAAGCGGGACGGGAATCGGATTCTTTTCCTCAAGTTCGCCGTCGATGCGGTAACGCAGGCGGACGTAACTGTCCATGGGCTCGATGTGGATGTCGGAGGCGTTTTCGTTGACGGCCTGCGTGATGATGAGGTTGACAAGCTTGACTATCTGCTTGCCCTCCTCGTCGGTGAGCGCCGCATCCTCTTCCTCCTGCTCGTGCTTCACCACGTCGAGGTCCTCGACGTGCGTCGCGCCGAGCAGTTCCGCCATCTGTTCCACGCCCGTGGAGTAGTTCTTTTCGATGGCGGCCATGATGCTTTTTTCGGTCGCGATGACCGGTTCGATCCCCTTGCCGGTCTTGAACTTGAAATGGTCTATGGTACGAAGATTGGACGGATCGGCCATCGCGACGGTGAGAGCGCCGTCCTTTTCAAAAAGGGGAATCGCCTTGTAACGCCGCGCCATTTCTTCGGGAATGCGAGCCACGAGATCGCGGTTGAACGTAAAATTTTCGAGCACGACGCGCTGGATGTCGAGCTGGGCCGACAGGGCGTCGACGAGTTTATCCTCGGAGATGAACTTGAGATCGACAAGGCACTTTCCCATCATGTGCCCGGTCTTCTTCTGCTCTTCAAGCCCTTGCTGGAGCTGGTCGGGGGTGACGAGCCCCTGATCGACGAGGATTTCGCCGATCCGTTTGCGCTGTTCGAGCTGAATCTGGGCACCGAGCACACCCGTGAGGTCGTCTTCGGTAATATAGCCGAGGTTCACAAGCACGGTGCCGAGGCTTACGCCCGTGCGCTTGTGCACCTGCAGGGCCTCCAACAATTGCTCGTTGGTTATCATGCCCTGGGCGATGAGGATTTCACCCAGTTTTTTACGCCGTCGCTGCATCATAATTATGGAATAAAATACATTCGCAGTCCGGTGGATGAAAGTACGTTAATTAAAAGGGACGTACGTCGCGATCCTTGATTTTCGGCAGATGATCCCAGCCGCAGGAACCAAGGCGGCGCGTGCGGCCGTCCGCGTATTTTATCAGCGGTTCCCCGGCGTGCGGCACAAACGTGCCGATACGCGAGATCGGAACCTTATACCGGGCGATGACGGCGGCGGGCTCAAATCCGGGCGCGGCCGCGAACAGCAGCTCGTAGTCCTCACCGCCGCTCAGATACCACTCGCGCCAATCCGTGTCAAGCACCCTCCCCAGCAACCGCGCGGAGGACGACACGCAGACGGGTTCACCGTCAAGCTCCATCCCGAGCCCGTTTTCGAACGCCAGCGTGCGACTGTCTTTGGAAATCCCGTCGGAGACGTCGATAAGCGCGTGCACCCGGAGATTCGCGGCGAGCCTTCGGGCGATTTCGATTCGCGGTTCGGGCCGGACGTGGCGGGACACAAGCCGCTTGAACTCCTTTGGAACGCGCGGCCTCCCCCATTTTCGCAGACACGCAAGTCCCGCCGCCGAATCCCCGGGATTGCCCGTTACCCACAGACCGTCACCGGCCTGCGCTCCGGTCCTCAGCAGAAGCCGGTCGGATGCTCCGGCTCTGCACAGGAGCGTCATGTCTATGATCCAGCACGGGCCGCATGAGAGGTTGCCGCCCACAATCGGGAACTTCCATTTTCCGCATGCGCGGCCGAGGCCTTTGTAGATACGCCTGATCCCCGTGATGCACCGCTGTCGCGACAATGTCTTTGGAAACACGATCTGGACAATCGCGCCGTCGGGCACCGCGGCCATGGCGGCGCAGTCGCTCAGGTTGACCGCCGCCGCCTTGTATCCGGCTTCCTCAAGGGTCACGCAGGACAACGCGAAATGCACCCCCTGGACAAAGGAATCCGCGGTGACGGCAAGCCGCTCGCCGGCCGAACAAGAACGTATTGCCGCGTCGTCGCCGATGGGTATGGGATAGCGGGCGGATACGCGGAAATTCAGAAACGGCTTGAGCGATTCGAGAAGCTCGTATTCGGGAGAGGGGAAGGATTTTTTCGACATGAGGTTGCCTTGCAGGAAAATTATTCACCCACACCTTGTGCCGTCAAGAAGATTGTTTGAAGGGGCCCGCGGATACCGTAAAAGGGTTGGGGCTCTCTTGCCTAGCAGCGATTTGACGGACAGCAAAAGATACCGGCGGACGTTATCGCCGTACGGTCCCGAGCAGAACAGTGGCCGTCCCGGAAGAAGGGAGCGGCGGGTTGCCTTGCGACAGTCTCAAATCGCCGTGGGTTCTAAGCTCGTCGAAGAGGGATGCGAGAAATGCCGATTGAACCCGTATCGTATACATCCTGTACGAAGCGGAATCCGCTATTTGAATGGTACCGTGAAATTTCGCGGCGAGACTTTTAAGAAATTCGTCCCGCGCTGGGCCTTCGGCGGTCCCGGCAGCCGGGGGGGCGGCCTCTTGCGCGGCGGACAGCGGCGCGGATTCCGCCTTCATCTTTTTTCCGGCACGCATCCTCACGGATTCGCTCGCGTCCTTTCCCGCTTCCGCAGGCGAGGCCGGTGCGTTTTGGGCGAATGCGTAGACATATTCTGCGGATATGCGACGGGACGGCGCTTCGGCCGCGTCGACGTTCACGCGAGAGGGTTCCTCTGTTTCCCGCGCGATTTTCGCCGATTCTCCGGCCTTCTTTTCCATGCGGCTTTCGTCCGCAAAGGCGAGCCTTCCGCTTTTCCCGGACGCGACCGCAGGCGCGCCGACGGCGCCGGCGGGCTTTTCGGCCTCCGCCTCCGCGACCGCGGTCGCGGAGGCGACGCCGTCGAAAGAACCCTGGCGGGGTTGCGAGGCGCGTTTCGCTTTTGTCGCATACTCCATTTTTCGCGGGTATTTGTCCGCACGGGAAGGCAAACCGGCCTTGCGCGTCGATGCGAGGGAGGGAGGCGCCGGCGAAGCCTGCTGTTCCGGCAAAAGTGTCCCCGACGCGGCGGAAGGCGTTTCCGATAACGCGTATTGAAACCTGTCCGCGTCCGATGCGCGATGCATTCGGGGGACGAAAACAAGGAGCACCACCAGCGCCGCGACTCCCACGCCGAGCAGTTCCAGCGGAAGCTTGACACGAAGGGGAAAAAACAGCAGACCGGCAAGCCCGCGCGCTCCCGTGCGGGACTCGATGCGCTTGTGAACCTTATCGAGAAAGTCGTTGGAGGCCCGTACCGGCTCCATGCCGTCGAGCGCGGCATAGTACGCGCGTATCCGTGCAAGCTCCTTCGCCAAGGACTCCGACGAAGCGAGGGCGGATTCGACGGCCTTGGCCTGCTCCGGCGTGAGGCGGTTTTTCGCATAATCGTAGAGCATTTCCTTTGCTTCGTTTTCGTTCATTCGTCGGCCCCTTGCAAATCCTTGCGCAGCGCGGCGCGCGCACGCGCCAGACGCGATTTTACCGTGCCCTCGCTTATGCCCGTAATCACCCTAATCTCCTCATAGCTCTTCCCCTCCATGTCCCGGAGGATTACGAGTTGCCGGTGGATAAGCGGGAGCTTTTGTATCGCCGTCTTGAGCGCGGCGGCGGCGGTCTTTCTTTCAAGCTCCTTGGAAGGAAGCATGCTCGTGTCGCCCAACTCGCGCGGCCGCGCCCCTCCTTCCTCGTCTTTTATCTCTTTGTCCAGATGAAGCGCCGCGCGCCACGTCCGGCTCCACCACGACGTGCCCTGGTTGGTGCACGTATTCACGGCGATCCGGTAGAGCCAGGTGGAAAACGCCGCGTCCCCCGTAAACCTGTGCACGTTTGTGTATGCCTTAAAGAACGTCTCCTGCGCCGCGTCTTCGCCCCCGGAAAAATCGCCCAGCGTCCTTACGCACAGCGAGACGATCCGGTCGCGGTACTTGACGACGAGTCTATCGAACGCGATCCTGTCCCCTCCTTGGGCAAGTGCCACAAGCCGCACATCCTCGTCGTCGGACGCGGGTTGCGGCGAAGGCTGCGCTGCTTCGTGCCTATTCATTTAGACAAAGCATAGGGATTTGGGTTCCATCAAAACGATCCGGCGGCAAGGTGCTGCCCCCACGGCGTCAATTCCCTTATTGGCCAAACGCGCGGCGCCGTTTCCGCCCATTTATGAGCCCTTCTTCGCCGCCGCCTCGATTTCCCGCGCGCATATCTCGGCGCCGTCCGATTTCATCGGCGCCGGCCTGCCCCGCCGGGCCGCGGCATCGAGCGCGCCGCCCCAGCGAAGATCGTAAAAATCGTCCCTTGGGAGAAAGTACCCGTGGCCCCACCCGGTCACGGCGGCGTGCAGCACCGGGTATTCGGCGAATCCTTCGCGAGGAAGATAGATGATAGGCAGGCCGTTGATGAAGCACTCCGCGCACGTGCCGTAGCCGAGCTTGCCTATCATCACGTCGGCCGAGGCGATGCAGTCCTGGTAGCGGAAAGAATTCTTCGAAATGCAATGATAATTGGCCGGCGCGTCTTTAAGAGGGTACAACCCGAAGAATTCCCAATCCTGAAACTCCGCCAGCGCCCGCCAGCGAACCGAGTCCATGCCGAAGTTTCCCGCGTAGATGAGCCCTAATTTGCGATTCGGGCCGGCGCCCGCTTCCTTGAGGAGACGTTCCCTCACGTTCGTCCCCACCCGGCCCACCGCGTCGACGTCTTTCCTGTTGGCGAAATAGGGCATCGGATTGGCGGGGAACATGGCAAGGAGAAGGCTTGCCATTGAATATTGCCGCCTCATTCCATCAAGTTCCCGAGAAAATTCCGGCACGGCCCAAGCATATTCCTCATAGATGGAGCACCAGGTAAAATTCGTGGCCGCCACCGAAGGAACGCCCGCCCGCGACGCGACCTCGAACGCGAAGGGAACGATGTCGCTTACAATCACCGACACGCGGTTTCGCGCGCACCAGCAGGCCTCTTTGTCGAGCATCCGTGAGTTATGTGCCGCCAGTTCACGGTAGCGGGACAGGGTTTTTTCCTCGTCCACCGTCACGCCGTCGGTCTGGATACAGCCGCAGTCGAATTCGGCGGGCTCGCAGAAAAACGGGCGCTTAACTTCCTCGTCGAAGAACTTTCGAGGAACGGCGGTACGGAAAACGATGTCCGTTTCAGGGGACAGGCGGTTGCATATCGCCGCCGAGCGAAGAGCGTGGCCGTAGCCATGCGAGGTGATGTAGTAAAGTACCTTCATGGAGTACTATGAATTTACCTTTTTCTTCAATCATCATCAACCTCGTTATTTCTTGTCGCGCCTCGCCGACCGCAAAGTATTTTGGTACGGTTTTTTCCGCCAGTGACGGCTCGGCCGCTCTGTTGTATGGCCTCTCCAAAAGCGCCACCGCACAGAATATCCGATTTAAGGCCTGGAATAAAAAATCGGCGAGAACGACGCAACAAAAGTATTTTTAGCACATGTTTTCCGAATTTTGAGGAGATAGTAGTATCATGACCATCGACGTTTCAACAATGAGGAACATCGGGATCAGCGCCCACATCGACTCGGGAAAGACCACGCTGTCGGAGCGCATCCTGTACTACTGCAACAAGATCCACGCCATCCACGAGGTGAAGGGCAAGGACGGCGTGGGCGCCACCATGGATTCCATGGAACTGGAGCGCGAGCGCGGCATCACCATCGCCTCGGCCGCCACCAACGTGGAGTGGCGCGACCACCCCATCAACCTCATCGACACCCCCGGCCACGTCGACTTCACCATCGAGGTGGAACGCGCGCTGCGCGTGCTCGACGGCGCGGTGCTGGTGCTGTGCTCGGTGGGCGGCGTCCAGTCGCAATCCATCACCGTGGATCGGCAGCTCAAGCGTTACAAGGTCCCGCGTGTCGCATTCATCAACAAGTGCGACCGCGCCGGCGCCAATCCCTACCGGGTAAAGGAGCAGCTCTGCGAAAAGCTCGGCCACAACGCCGTCCTCATGCAGATACCCATCGGACTCGAGGATAAATTCGTCGGCGTGGTGGACCTCGTTACCATGAAGGCCCTGTATTTCGAGGGCGGGCATGGCGAAGATATCCGCGAGGGCGTGATCCCCGCCGATCTCCTCGCGGAAGCCGAGGCGCGCCACGTGGAACTCATCGACGCCGTATCCATGCATTGCGACGACCTCGCCGCCGCGTACCTTGACGGGAAAGAAACCCCGGAGCAGATTCGCACCGCGGTGCGCAAGGGCGTGCTCTCGCTCGACCTCACGCCCGTGTTCGTGGGCTCGGCATACAAGAACAAGGCCGTACAGCCCCTCCTCGACGCCGTGGTCGACTATCTTCCCTCTCCGCTCGACCGTCAATACGTCGCGCTCGACCTCGACAATAACGAGGCGGAGGTACCGCTTTCGGCGGAAGACGGCAAACCCACGGTAGCCCTGGCGTTCAAGCTGGAGGACGGACATTACGGCCAACTCACCTATATCCGCATCTACCAGGGATCGCTCAAGAAGGGCGACGAACTGCGCAATAACCGCAGCGGCAAGACGTTCAAGGTGGGACGGCTCGTGCGCATGCACGCCAATGCAATGGAAGACATTCAGTATGCGCCGTGCGGCGACATCGTGGCCTTGTTCGGCATCGATTGCGCCTCGGGCGACACCTTCTCCCAGGCCGACCTGCGTTATTCGCTCACGTCGATGTACGTACCCGACCCGGTTATTTCCCTCGCCATAAAATCCAAGGACAAGAAATCGGACGACAACATGTCGAAGGCGCTCAACCGGTTTTCCAAGGAAGACCCTACGTTCCGCGCCTTCGTCGATCCCGAGTCGAAGGAAACCATCATCCGCGGCATGGGAGAATTGCACCTCGAAATCTACATAGAGAGAATGCGGCGAGAATACAACGTTGAGCTGGAGACCGGCATGCCGCAGGTGGCCTACCGCGAGACCATCACGCAGCGCGTGGAGTTCGACTACACGCACAAAAAGCAGACCGGCGGCTCGGGCCAGTACGGCCGGGTAGCCGGAATCATGGAACCCGTGCAGGAAAAAGACTACGAATTCGTCGACGAAATAAAGGGCGGCGCCATACCGAGGGAGTTTATTTCCTCCTGCGACAAGGGGTTCAGGGCCTGCCTCGCCAAGGGAACCGTCATCGGCTTCCCCATTGTGGGCGTCAAGATAACCATCAACGACGGGCAGTCGCATCCCGTCGATTCGTCGGACATGGCGTTCCAGCTCGCGGCAATCGGCGCGTTCCGCCAGGCCTACGACAAGGCGAAACCCGAGATACTGGAGCCCATCATGAAGGTGTCGATAGAAGGGCCGGCCGAGTTCCAGGGCAACGCGCTCGGTTCCATCAACCAGCGGCGCGGCATCATCATCAGCACGTCGGAGGACAATACGTTCTCACGCGTGGACGCCGAGGTCCCGCTCGCAGAAATGTTCGGTTATTCCACGGTTCTTCGCTCCATCACGCAGGGCAAGGCGAATTTTACCATGGAATTCGCGCGCTACGGCCGGGTGCCGGCGAGCAAGTACGAGGAACTTGTCAAGCAATATCAGGAGCAGGCGAAGAAACGCGCCTGAACAACTTTCCGGAGGAATCACGCATGGTACGGCAGGAACTGATACGGAGAAGCCCCCTCAGGATTCTCGAAAAGTCGACGCGCGGGGGCGTGGGTAAGGGCAACATCGGCGTTATCGCGGCCCGCAAGGGCATCGGCAAGACGGCGTGCCTCGTGCACATCGCCACCGACCAGCTTTTCCAAGGCAAGCACGTGATCCACCTTTCGTATTCCGGCAACACCGGCCACATCGTTCGCTGGTATGAAGACATTTTCCAGGAAATCGCGCGCAGGTATAAACTTGATTGCGCCATGGACGTTCACGATGATATAATAAGGAACCGGCTCGTGATGAATTTCGAGCAGGCAGGCGTCACGGTAGAAAAAATCGAGAACAACGTTCGCACGCTCATCGAAAAGGGCAACTTTTCCGTCGAAACGATAGTAGTCGACGGATATGATTTCACGGCGGCGACCGCGGGGGAGTTTTCGAAGTTCAGGCGTTTTGCGCGCGACAACGGTTTCGAACTCTGGTTCAGCGTTACCCTCAAGGAGGACGCCATCGGAACCAACCGCGTTCCCCGGGTTCTCTCGCCGTTTCTCAACGACATCGCTATTCTCATCTGTCTACAGCCGCGTGGGGATTTCATCCATCTCGACCTGGTGAAGGATCACGATGACGCGATGGTGTCCGACATGAACCTGAAGCTCGATCCACGGATACTGCTGATTGCAGAGGAGAACCAGGCGGACCGGGCTTCGTAAGCTGAAACACGAAACGGGTGATCGTGGTTCGCGCAACCCTACTCATCGCGGTCATTACGCTGTACTCCCTCGCGGGCGCCCAGGCCCCGGGCAAACGCACGCCCTACGGAATTCCCCTAGCGCGGCTCAACGTTTCCTTCAACGAGCAGACGCATCAGTTCGAAAAAGTCAAGGTGAGCTTCGGCAGCGCCGACGACGACGAATCATATTACGTGCTCATAGGGCCCGTCACCGACTTCGAAGTGAAGATCAGCAAGGACGGACGCCAGAAAACCGTGCACGACGAGCCCCCCGACAAGGCGTTCATGATTTCCGCCTTCGAGGCCGACTTCCTCAACAAGGTGTGCAAGACGTTCGTTCCAACGCTCGAGACCTTCGAACGAGACCTCCAACACGAACGGTGGGACAAGCTCCTATACCTGGACGCGTTCTTTCCGCGCTTCCTCAAGGGGTTCTACTATCTGTACTGCTCCGCGCGCAACTCGCCGTACGCGCTCCCAAAAAGCATCTGCATCCCCGATTCGCAGTTCGACATATCGCTCACCTCCATTAAGTCCGATAATCGTATCCGGATGTGGCAGACGCAGAGCAACCACATCATCAAGCTCCGCATTATTTCAAGGGAACTCGCCTATCAGATCAAGGAATGGCAGAAGCTTGAGCTCGACAATCCGAACCGGAATAGGGAAGTGTCGTACGGAAAGAAATTCGAGGAGGCGTTCACCCTGTTCGTCAAGCTTTATTTCAATCTGGCGCCGTCGCCGGAGGTGCCGAGGGAAGGGGAGCATTTGTAAAGAGGCGTTTTTATATTGGAAAAAAGATTGGATTGTTTTGAACAGATGCCGTTCGTTGGTTGAGAGATTTACCGGGAACGGTTTTCTTTTTCATTTGCTTCCTGTCCAAAAAATTAATTCAAGAGATGGAAAGAACTCCGCCCTTTATATCCCATTCTGAAAATGCTTATTATATCGCCCCTCCCGACCACCCCTCGCGAGGAGGCCTTCAACTGGAATACCGAGAAACCAGCATTTCCATGATGAATGATCTTTTTTATCTCTTGCCTAATTTATGCGTAGGGGATAAGTTTGGGCTGCCCACTGTTTCTTTGGAGGCGCCTTATGCCTTAATTTGCTATTTCAGCCCACCCTTAAAATTAAACAAACAGCTCCCCTCCCACCTCCTGCCCTCCCTGTAGCACGCCAGTATTCCATCAATCGTATTTTTGTCCGGCTTCATAAAACTCAAATCGACGCAGAACATCTTTATCCCCAGTTCTTCAAGCCTTTCCCGCTTGTGAAACAAGCTCACCGTCTCTTCGGCTACCAGATAGTACAGGCCATGTTTCTCCGCCGCGAAGGTCTTCCTGCCCAGCCGGTCGACGAGCCGCGCCCCGTTTTCCACCGCCGGCCTGATTCGCGAGACAAAAAGGGGAGCGTGCGTAAACAGGTATACCATTCCGTTCTGTGAAGCGCAATCCCGAATATTCATGGAATCGTCTTCGAGGGAATAGGCAAAGTGCCTCATGCCCAGGTCGCGGTACGCCGCCTGGGCGGCGCGGTTGAGACACCACAACTGGTAATCCGTCCTCACGCGCTTTATCCCGGCCGCGAGAGGAACGTGCCCGAGGTTCGCGGTCATGAGGCCGAACGAGTCGGCGGCGCATAGTTCGCGGACAATTTCTCGCCATCCCGCGAATTCCGCTTCCCCGATGAACGGCGGAGGCTCGACGTAGGCCGCGCGGCCGAGCTTCTTCCTTGCCTCCGCGTCACCCGTCAGGCGCCGCACATCGTTTTCGTCGAAAGCGCAGATCACGCCTCCGATGTCCGGCGCATCTAGCATTTCCAGCCATCCGCACGAGTCGATCTTGACAAACAGCCTGCGGTCCCGGTTTGCCTCTGCGGGCGGCATTGCACAATGGCGGCGCAAAACGGAACGCGAGTCACGGAAATGCTCATCATATCGCACAGGCTTCACATCGAATCGCTCATTATCTTTTCCGGCGGCCGTTTCAGATCCGACGAGATACGCGGAATCACCGGGAGCGCATTTGAGCGCCTTGTCGAGGACGATGCGAACCTGCCCCGCCACCGCCGCCATGCTTTCCACGGCCGCGGTCAACCCCTCCGTCCCATCCTTGGGGTGTACCCGCACCAGATCGCCCGCCTCTGGCCGCTCCGCCGTCGCGACGGAAATTTCCTTTCCGTCAACGCTTATCAGTCTGCCGAGGGGAATGCCCGTGCCCGACGGGCTCAAAGGATCGATGACGCCTTCCTGCGTCACGCCGCCGAGAAAGAGCCTGGTCTTTCCCCGTCCCATGTCGCGAACGAGAAGCTTCCCGGCCGCTTCCGTTTTTTCGGGTTCATCAAGAGCCAAGCGGAACGCGCTCGTCACGGTGCCGACGTACCGGGCGCTCTTCATCCGGCCCTCTATCTTGAGGCTTGCCACGCCCGCCGCGCGAAGCGCCGGAAGCGAATCGACGGCGGAGAAATCGTCGGGTGAGAAAAAGTAGCCCGCCGTCTTTTCCCTCGCCGTGCCGTCGAACGTCCGCCTGCACACCTGCGTGCACCTGCCCCGGTTGCCGCTCGCCCCGCCGAAAAAGCTCGACGCGAGGCACATGCCCGACAGCGAATAGCACAGGGCTCCGTGCACGAACACTTCTATTTCCATCCCACCGCGCGCCGCGCATATCTTGTTGATTTCCACGAGCGTCAGCTCCCGGGCCAGAACGACGCGGCGAAAGCCTAGGCGCCTGCACGCCTCCACCCCGGCGCCGTTATGCACCGAGACCTGCGTACTCGCGTGCAGGCGCAGACGTGGGAACTCTTTTGCCGCGATCCGGGCGATTCCCAAATCCTGCACGATAACGGCGTCGACGCCTATCTGCGCCAGTTGGTACAGGAAATCGACCGCGCGCCCGAGCTCGGCCTGTTTGACAAGCGTATTGAACGTCACGTAGACGCGCACGCCGCGGGCGTGCGCGTACGGCACGGCGTACGACAGCGTCTTCGCGGTGAAGTTGCGCGCGCGGAGCCGCGCGTTGAAATCGGTGAGGCCGAGGTACACGGCGTTTGCGCCCGAGTCGATTGCGGCGCGGAAACCTTCAACCGTTCCCGCGGGCGCGAGGAGTTCAGGGAGGCGCGGCTTTGTAGTATCTTTGTTCACTGGATTTCCGGCAAGAAAAGATTCATCGCAGAGGCGCAAAGAACGCGGAGAAAACAAAAATAGACTATTTGATGACGAACCGACGACATTCCATACAAACTCTTTTTCTTCTCCGCGCTCTCCGCGTCTGTGCGGTGAGTATTATTACTAGGTGAAAATAATCCCCGCCTTTCTTTTCAAAGGAGCGCCCATGCCCGTTGCAAAGCTTTCAATCGTCGACCTGCTTCTGCGCACCGTTATAGGCGACAACGAATGGGAACGCGACGTCAAGCAGGACGTCGTCATCAACCTCTCGTTCGAATTCGACGCCTCGAAAGCGATTGAATCCGACGCGATTGCCGACACCGTCGATTACAAGGCGCTGAAACGGAGCATCATCGCCGAGGTGGAAGGATCGCGCTACCGGCTTCTTGAGAAGCTCGCCGCGAAGGTGCTTGCGCTTGCGATGGAAAACAACCGCGTGATAAGCGCGACGGTACGGGTGGACAAGCCGCAGGCGCTGAGGTATGCGAAGAGCGTGAGCGTGGAGATGAGCGGGCGAAGAGAAAATTGATTGTAAGGAATGGCGCGCGGTACCGGCAACCGGGAAATCGCGCGGCCGCCCTATTCTCCGCCGAGTTCCTCGATATCACGAAGGTCCTGTGGCCGGCCGGCGGCCCTCTTGCTTTTCAACAAGTCGGCCCGGGATATAAAAGACACCCCCACGTCGCCATAATATCCGAAAATTCTGTTGCTCCAGATTTCTTCGAACCCCGCGCCGCCTACGGAATTAATCAACTCGATCATAAGAGGCGGCGTTCCTATCCTGACAATCTGTCCGGGCTTGGAAAACATATCTCGATCCATCAAGGTTCCGGAAATTCCAAACCCGCCCAGGGCATCCATTAACCTGGTGACGTTTTCGGAAGTGTCGTGAAAGAGAATGTCGATGTCTTTCGTGGCTCGGACAAAACCGTGGAAGGCGACCGCATAGCCGCCCACGATCACGTATTCAACATTCTTTTCGTTGAACAACCGAAACAGATCTTTCAAATCGTCCTGAATAATCATGGCGCAGAAATTTCCCCAAATCGTACCGCAGTTCTTCGAGAAGCGAAATGCGCTCCTCGCCGCTCATGCCTTTTGTGTAATCGGACTGTTTGGCGTGTTCGTGCAGATCGTGAACCGAAAGCGTACGAGCGATGTGCATTCTCTTGTTCCTTATTTACTGGGGCCGCCCGGATATTTCCACAGGATCGGTCTATTGCACCCGGCGGCGTTGCCGGTTTCGCTAGAACAGCGGGAACCTGACTCCCACCCTGACGGCGGCATTGGAGCCGGGGGTGTTTTCCGGAGTCTTGATGTGTTCATCTTTGGAATTTTTTGCGTAGGTGGTAGTACCATTTTCCCAGGGTTCATAACCGATATTTGATTTAGTGACCGTCCGTTCGTGCAGCATGAATCCCATTTCCTCGCAATACACTTCCCCAAAGATAATGACGGATTTGTTGAGCGGATATTCCAGGCCCAGCGCCCCGACAAAGGCAAATGCGGGCCAGTTGTTGTCGTCGGCATGGGCCGAAAGGCCGCCGATGGACTCCTTGTGATCGATGGAAGAGAACGCGAAGTACAAGCCTATTCCAAAACTTGTATAGGCGTTGAAGAGATCCAATATTTGAAAGGTTGGTTTGGCAAGCAGCTTTATTCCGAGCGTGGAAAAATTGTACTGATCAGTGACGTCGTTGTTGCCGTCTTGCTCATTTACTACTTCCTTCTTTATACCCAAAAGCCCGTTGGAATAAGACAGGGCCGCCTGGCCGTACAAATGCTGCATGAGCTTGTAACTCGCGCCGCCTTCAACCTTGAGTCCCGCTCCGTAATTAATATAGTTGTCCGTTTTTTTTGTAAGCGTGGTTCCGGTCGAGTATGTGGCCGACGCGCCGAGATCCCTTCCCCCCATGCCGAACCCGTATCCTACAACCGCGAAGAGATCGAATGTTTCCTTCTCCTGGCACGACGCCATTCCACTCATGGCGCAAACCGCGACGACGGCAATCGCGAACTTTTTCATACCCCTCCCTTCGGTTAGGCGTAGACCCTGTAATTGATATTCGGGAAAATATTATTATGCGATTCGAGAAGCGACAGGAAATTCTCGTCGATTTTCCCGCCGGTGAGATCGTCGAACAGGCGGTTGAAATTCGCGATGTGCTCCTTGGACCTCCGCACGGCGTACTGCACCGCCGTGCCGGTCTTCATGATGAAGGCCCAGTCGCTCGACTGCGCGAGCAGGAGTTCGCGCGCCATCTGGTTGAGGGCGCGGCGCGAGATGCCCGCCGCGTCGGGATGGCGCCGGGCGGCGTCGACCATGCGGTCTTCCATTTTGTGCAGATGGCGGTACAGCCAGTCGTTGCTACCCTCCAGCCATACTTCCGAATAGCCGCGGGCCCCCCAGCTCGAAAACGACGGGCTGCAGCTCTGGTTGCGCGGGTTGGCGGTGAGGTAATCCGACGCCGTGCACAGCGACAGCGAGTTCTGCTCGAAGGCGACCTTACGGATAAGGTAGTTGAGCCAGTCGGGGCCCTCGTACCACCAGTGGCCGAACAACTCGGCGTCGTACGGGGCAACGATGACGGGCCGGCGATCCATGATTGAAGCGAGGTACTCGATCTGCTTTTCGCGGTTGAACATGAAATTGCCGGCGTGGAGGGCGGCCTTGGCCAGCGCGGTCTCGTGGTCGTAGGGCTCCTTGCGCTCGATTTTTCCCGTGATGCGGTAATACTTGACGCCCGTGTTGATGCGGATGCCGATGGGATCGATATACGGCCGGATGTAGTCGATGTCGAGGTCGAAGCCGATGTCGCGGTAGAACTCGCGGTAATCGGAATCGCCCGGATAGCCTTCCTTGGAACTCCACACCGATTTCGACGACTCGATGTCCCTGCCGAACGCGGCGACGTGGGTGCCCTTGCAGTACACGGGAGCGAACACGCCGTATTTGGGACGGGGCTCGGCGAACAGGATGCCGTGCGCGTCCATGAAGAAATACAGGATTCCGGCCGACTCCAAAAACTTTTCGAGCCCGTTGTAGTAGCCGCATTCCGGCAGCCACATACCCACCGGATTGCGGCCGAAGGTTTCGTGGTACGACTGCACCGCCACCTCTATCTGGGCTTTTACCGCGTTGGGGTTGAACTGCATGGTGGGCAAAAACCCGTGCGTCGCTCCGCAGGTGATAATCTCGATGAAGCCGATATCCTGGAGTCTTTTAAATTTCTTTACGATGTCGCATCGGCTGATGTCCACGAACACGGTCCGGCACATGGTGAACTTGTCGAGGTACATGCGCGCGGTACGGTTGAACGCCGCGTCCCCCTTGGTGCGGACGCATTCCTTCTGCGCGAGCTCGATAAGCCTGTCGATATGGCGCACATACCGTTCCTGGAGCAGCGGGTCGCGAAGCATGGTGACCAGCGGGGGCGTCAACGACATGGTGAGCCTGAAAGGAACACGGTCGGCCGCGAGATTTTCAAGAACCACGAGCAGGGGAATGTACGTCTCGGTTATCGCCTCGAACAGCCAGTTTTCCTCGAGGAAGTATTCACATTCCTGATGGCGGACGAACGGGAGATGGGCATGAAGCACGAGACAGAGGTACCCCAAGGGATCGTTTTTCGCGGCAAGGGTATCCATCGGCTCCTCCGGTGCGGTCGCGGTGCGGCGCGCTCACGACATCGAACCGGAGCCGGATCCCGTCCCCGGGCCGGTCGCGGTATTTTCGCTTGCGCCCGTAAATTTGCCCGTCTGGTACCCTGATAGGCGGATAAGCTCGTCGGTGGAGGCGGTGGTCCACTCCTCGTCGTACACCGGCGACACGGCGCTTCGCGGCATCTGCGCCGCGTTGGAGTTGACGGCCGAGAAAAACCGTCCCTCGGGCGTGATGATGCCCACCTGAAGCATATACGACCGCGCCGGCTCCCACACCTTGACGTACCACGATGTCGCGTACGGGGCGAGCGCGATATCGACCTGTCGCCACGCGTTGGAGCCGTTGTAGACGATATCGGTGACGTCGAGCACGCGCAGTACCCATTTCGAGGCGGCGAACACATCGGCGCCTACGTGCCTCCCCAAGAGTTCCACGGTTTCACCCGACAGCTCCCAGTAGGCAAAAATCCAGAGTGGGTCCCTCGGAAGGGCGCGCAGGCAGGTCTCGTTGTATGAATCGGGGATACCGGTGGAAAAGAAGTATTTCGGGCCCCTCGGTACACCCGCAGTGAACACGGTCGAACACGTGGCCCCACCAAACTGCGGACTTCCCAAACCCGCGGCGCCTCGGGCGACGCCCGGGGCCTTTTTCGGCGACGGCGCCGCTGCCCTGTTTGCGGCGAAAGGCGCCCGGACGCCCTTGCGGCCGGCCGCCGCGCGCGCCCCGCGCCGGAGCCGCTTGGGTACGGAAGCGGGCTTTTTTTTGACGGGACTTGCGGCACGGGCGGTTCTCGTCGCGGGACGCGGCGCCGCGGCGGACTTTTTCCCCACGAGTTTTCGAGCGGAATTCGTTTTCCGTTTCGCCACGAGGTCCTCGCCTGTCAATACGTGCTTCGCGTGGACTGCACCCATTTGTGCCCGCCGTTGAATCCGAACACAAGATGAAGGAAATCTTCGCCGTACCCGACGAACTGCCCGCTTTGGCGGCGCCCGAGCTCGACCGCGACGTCGAGTATCCCCGTCCCTCGCCCCATGGGCAGGCCGGTCCCGAGACTCACGGCGTATTCGTACGATTTTTGCGAGGGAAGCTGGCTGAACCGCACCCCGGCCCGGTAGCGGATCGTCTCCCAGTACCGCGGGCTGAGAAGGTTCGGCGCCGGGATGTACTGCGCCCCGAGTGAAAAACCCGACGCGGCCGCCATATCCGGCTTCGAAAGAGGAGACTCGATCTTTGAAAATTGCCAGAGCACGAACGAAACGTCTCCCGCCACGAGCCACTCCGGCGAAATGTCCCACGACAGGCCGAGCGACACCGACGGCGGGAGCCGCACCGAGAACGTATCGCTCGACGACGAGTTGGCCACCGGCGTGGAAAGCCCGTTGGCGTACACCGCGTTGGAAGAGTTCGCCGGGTTCGTAAAGTAGTATTCGCCGCTGATTCCTATCCGCACGGGACCTACGGGAATGTCGACGCCCGCCCGTATTCCGTTGCCCCTGCAATCCGCCGTGGTGCTGTCGCGGGTTTCCGGCTGGTCGGCGCCGGCGATGGATAGTTGGGTGACCTTCGTCTGCTCCGAATACAGATAGAACCGTTCGTACGAAATCCCCACCTGCGCGAATTTACCGATAGACCTTCCCCATCCTACCTGCCACGCCACGATTCCCCCGCGCGACGACAGGCCCTGTCGTATAATCGAGAGGGCGTCGGTGTACTCCAGCTCGGAGGAGTCGCGGTAAAACGCGGTGCGGTCGCCGAGCTGGCTAAACGACAGGCCGAACGTTCCCACCGCGCCGAACGGCACGCCTATCGATACCTGCACCGGATTGGCCGAGTAGAAATTGGCATGCGACGAGGATTCCTTGATTTGAAGGAAATCGAACGAGAAAAGCGCCGACAGCACGGTACGGTCTATGGTGCCCAGGTTGGCCGGGTTGGAAAGCATCACGTTGGTTTCGGAGGCGACCGCGGTTCCCGCGCCGCCCATGGTGAGCGACATTCCCGAATTCTGCCGGATGGGGACGCCGAAGGGATAGGTGAGTCCCAAAAGCGACTGACCGAAGCCTGCGGCGGCGAACCCCGCCCAAACCACGATGAGAAAAAATTTACGTTTCATTGCTCCACGTTATTTTTGCGGGTTGGAAAACAGCGCCGAGAACTTGATTGCCGCGGGTTTCCGGATAACGGCCCTGGCGAAATCGTTGACGGTTCTCACGAATATATAGAGATACGCCGTATCGGGGCGCCGGCTTTCCTCGTACATGCTCTGCGCGAAAATCGTGACCGGAAGCGAAATAGTCGAAGAGACCTTAGATTGGACGGTATCGAGGACGATGCTGTCGTTCGCCAGGCGGCCGGCGGCGAGGAGCGCGAGAAGCGAGTCGTAGGTCCCCGCGCTGTGCGCGCGAGAATCGGTTATCCTGTGATCGAGCAGGCCGTACACGATTTTTCTCGATGTGGTGTCAGCTCCCGGCCTTTCCATGCTGGCCAGCGTCGCGTTAAGGTAACACGTCGCGTTCTGGATCACGCTGTAGGTTTTCCCGTTGCCGCCGCCCGCGCCGAAGCTCCACAACTGTCTCATGTCAACCGGTATCTCCACGAAACGGTCGGCCTGCCACGACGCCACGAGGGAATCGGGGGGAATCGGATGCACCTCGGTCGAGGTGAAATCGAAGTAGTACGAAAGACTGCTGCTGGTGAGCGATCCTTTCGACGACTGCGCCGTGTCGCAACTCGAATTGAGATAGCGGATGCGGAACTGGGGCGGGCCCACGAACCGCACAACCCCGCCGCCCGCCGAGGCGTAGAGGTGCAACGCGGCGATGAACTTTTCGGCCGAATCGTAGACGAACCGCTGGCGAATCGTCCGCTCCCGCCACACCGAGTACCGGACGATGCTCATCGAGTCCTGGCTCACCACGGAATCGCCCGCAATGCCCCGTGTAAAGAGTACCGTGTCGAACACCGGGGTCTGGCCTGCGGTATAACCGAAGACGGCGGTATCGCCGGTAAGCGTGCCCCGGAGGCCGGAGACGGTAACGTTTATCAGCGTGTCGGCGAACGACTGGATCACCGAATCCTTCAGGTAGACCGTGTCGGGCCTAAGCGCCCGCGCCGAATCGGCCGCGAACCATCCCGTAAGAGTGTCCGATTCCGCGAGCCGGGGCTTGTAGGTGGCCGTATCGGCGACCGCAGCCGCGAGTTGCGCCACCACGTCGGGGCCCAGCGGAAGGTAGAACGTGGTGTCGGGCTTTCTTCGGGAAAACGTGACCGTGCTCGAAAGCGCGATGTCGGGGGCGGTGTAATCGTTCCTCACCCTCGGATAGTATTTGCGCTGGCAGGAATAGACGCTCACAGTGACCATCGAATCGGTGAGCGTACGCATGGTGGTGTCGTTGACCGTCGGGTTGTATTCGAGGAGCAGGTAGACGCTGTCGAGCGTGCTTAGACTGCACGCCGCGCGAAGCGTGGCGAGGACGGAATTGGTGACGTGGAATTCCTTATAGGCGACGACGCTGTCGTCGCCTATCCTTCCGGCCGCGATAAGGCTGGAATGAACGCCGGAGCGCAGGAGATTCGCGCCCGTGTCGGTACCTTCGACCACGACGCTTCTCGCCCCGGACACGGGCAGAAAGGCGCTATCGAGTTTTGCGAACCCGCCTTCGAGGTCGACCGCCGACGAGTCGACGGCTTTTACGATGTCCTTTCCGAGATTCGTGTCGGGCGTGAAAACGGAGCACGAAAGCAGGAGGCCAAGCCCCAAAAACAAAATGACCGACGCACCGAATCGTTTCGAATTCATTCTCTTTGCCGTAATGCGATGAAGGAATAGCGACGAAGGTACATTCCCAAACCGCAGCAATCCGCAACCGCGCTGGCCGGAATACCTTCCAAATAGCCGTGATAAAATAGGTCAACTTTAAAAAAATGTCAAACGCATTCGTCGAGACCGTACAGATATATGAAGGAATACGCTCGTGCGGACGATTTCTGACGAACTCTTTTTTGCCGTGGCACCGGATCATAATCAACTACTATATTATGAGCACCGCGCAGCGCGGGAAACGCGCGGCGTCACGGTAAAACCTCACCGCAAAGGTGCAAAAAGCAGAGCGGTTTTCGCGCGGACCCGTTTTCCTAATTATGTGTGTCTCGGCGGGTACCCGGCACGGATTGCGGCGGTTAATGTAATACATAAGTTCGAAATTGAGTTGATTCCTGAATATATGACCCATCTTCCTCTCCGCTTTCTTATTTTCCTGTACAGCGCCGTCATGGAGACCGCGGGCACGGCGGCCGCCCTCGTCCTGCGTTTTTCGCATTTATCAAAAGACTGGAACATAGCCGAGCGCAGGGCCGTCCCACCGCCCGCGGGCAGCACCACGGCCGCGGGCACGGTGTGGCTGCACGCCGCGTCGCTGGGTGAGGCAAAGCTGCTGTCGCGGTTCCTCGACGTGCTTCGCGATAAACACCCGGGGGCCGCCTACGTGCTCACCGCCACCACGCGCACCGGCGTCGATTTTCTCAGGCGTACGGCGGGCCGCGATGTCGCGGCCGCCGGTTTCTTGCCGCTCGACTCGGTACGACTCATGCGCTCCTTGTTGTCACGGTATCGCGTGAACAGGGTATGGGTTCTCGAAACCGAACTCTGGCCCGGCATGCTGTGGGCCTGCCGTTCGGCCGGCATACCCGTGGGGCTCTTCAACGCCCGTATCGAGGAGAAATCGCTGGCCTGGTACCGG